>ERZ889217.55-NODE-55-length-64164-cov-19.596016_pt1 | contig 64164 bp, 68 predicted proteins | sample MGYA00521098_ERZ889217 | MGnify/ENA primary metagenome ERZ889217 (study PRJEB32303, sample SAMEA104408613) | aquatic metagenome | biome: Brackish water; feature: Pelagic; material: water | place: Baltic Sea | collected 2014-06-10T22:04:00 | depth 2,362 m ... | reverse complement strand
ATCGGCCGGGCCTTCTGGCGCTTTTATCCGTTCAATACCGTCGGTTCCCTCGGCCGGGCCGAATCAGGGAGTGGCGTGGCCCCTAGGAACGGCCATTAAGCCCACTCGCCAGCACCCGGCCCGTGAGCTCCTGGCTGCGTAAGGGTTGGTTGGCCGCCAGGGAGGCGTCGGGTTCCTGCCAGGGCTGCCAATGCTGCTGCGGATCGAACAGGATCCAGTCGCGGCTGCCCGTGCAGAGCAAGGCTGGGGCCAGACCCAGCACCTGGGCTGGTCCCCAGCAGAGCACCTGCCAGAGATCGGCGGCCTCCCAGCCCCGGCGCACCACCAGCTCCTGCCAGAGCGCCGGCAACACGTAGCGGTGACCGGCCACGCCGGGTTTGCGTTGATCCAGCGGCAGCAGCTGCTCTTCGGCATCGAGGGGCTGGTGGTGTATGGCGACAGCCGTGAGAACTCCGCTGGCCAGACCAGCGATCAGGGCCTCGCGATCGGCGCGGCAGCCAAGGGAGGGCTGCACTCGCCAGCCTTCCGCCACCGGATCGAGCCCCCCGGAGTCGACCAGCAAATGCCACCAGCTGACCGTGGCCAGGGGCCTTTGCTGGGCGGGCCGCTCCGCCAGCAGGGCCACCCCAGCGGCGGTGGAGAGGTTCATCAGGCGCAGGTTGGCCAGGGGCTGGCCCTGGGCTAGGGCCAGCAGGCTGCCTAGGGGCAGGGTTTCGCTGAACACGGGATCGGGGGGCCAGCCCAGCCGCAGGGCCTCAACCCCCTCGCGCACGAACCCCGCCTGGCTGAACTCCTCGCTGAGGGGGGCGATCAACACGGGCCGATCCCCCATTTCGGCTAAGCGCAAACCCCGTTCGAGCAGGGCCAGGGGCGGCATGGTGGCGGCCTCGGCCAGGCCAATGGCGCCGCAATCGAGCTGCTCGCGATGGGGGGCTAGCTCCAGGCCGGCGCCGCCACTGCTGAAGCTGCCCCAGGGCAGGATCCGCGCTTCAGCCTGGTCGCCGGCCAGGCGGGGCAACTGCATCGCCTCGGCCCGGTCCCGCCAGGGATGGGCCTGGGGCAAGAGGGCCACGGTGCCGTAGCCCGCGGCGGCGGCCGAACGGGCCAGGCTCTGCAACGTTTCGGCCCGGCCGCCCAGGGGCTGCTCCAGCACCGAATGGGGGTCAACCAGGGCGGGGCCTAGCCACCAGCCCTTGGCATCGAGGGCCGGCAATCCCAGCAGCTCCGCCCGTCTACGGGCTTCTTGCCCGGTGGCGGCTAGGGCGCCGGCCTCAATGAGGGCATCACAGCGACGCGGCGGCTGGCCTGGCGCTTCGAGCAGGTGAACCTGCTCCAGAAAGTGGCTCGAGCCGCTTAACACCATAACAACCAGTGCCCAGGCACCCGATTCCACTGGGTAAGACCCCCCACCTAGAGGGCTCCCGCTGCGGTGCGATCTAGCACCCCGCCCAGGTGGGCGGTTTGGTTCAGGCAGGCCACCAGGGGTGGCCCCTCCGGTCCGTGGGGGTAGTCGATCACCGTGACCCCGCCATTGCCCTGTTTCACGGCCCAGATGTCGGCGGGGGCCAGGCCCAGCAGGGCGCAGAGGATCGTTTTATTGACCGCATCGTGGGCTACCACCAGGGCCGTTTCCTGGGGGTCCAGGCTGGCGGCAATCGTCTGCCAGCCCGAAAGGGACCGGTCCCAGACGTTCTGAATCGTTTCGCCGCTTGGCATCTGCACCGTGTCGGGCGCCAGCTTCCAGGCGGCCAGCAGCTCGGGCCAGCCCTCGGCAATCTCCTGCTCTAGCCGTCCCTCCCATTCGCCGTGGCCGATCTCCACCAGGGCCCTGACGCTGGTGAGCGGCACCCCGGGATGGGAGCGCAGGATTGCTTCCGCCGTCTGGCGCGGGCGGGCCAGGGAACTGGTGTAGGCCCGCTGCAGGCTCACATCGGCGAGGAAGCGACCGACGGCCGCGGCCTGGCTATGGCCGTTCTCATTCAAAGGAATGTCGATCTGGCCCTGGAAGCGGCCCTGGCGATTCCAGTCCGTTTCGCCGTGGCGCACCAGCAACAGCCTGGCCCCCGCACCCTTGGGTGGGAGGGACGAGGCAAGGGGGTCGTCCTGGAGATGGCTGGTGCCATTAAGGGATTCGATCTGCACAGCCAGCCCGCCATCGCTGCCGGCGCTCAGGTTCAGCACCGACAGGGAGGCGTTGTCGATGCGCAGGCGCCTAAAGCCCGTGCCATTGAGCCCCAGCAGGCTCAGGATCAGGCAGCGCAGGATGGCGTTGTGGGCAACCACCAGCACGGTTTGGGAGCCCGCGGCCCCGGGCGGGTGGTTGAGCAGGAGCCTGTCTTTGAACCGACTGGCCTGCTCCATCAACTCGCCGATCGGGGCATAGCTGCTGCCGTCCGGGCGTTGCAAGAGCAGGGTTTCTGGCTGGGTGGCCCAGAGCTGGTATTCGGCTGGGAACTGCTCTTTTAGGTCCGGTATTCGCAGGCCACACCAGGGGGCCAGGTCCACCTCCAGCAGGTCCCCATCGAGTTGGGGGGTCAGGCCTCCGCCATGGGCGGCGAGCAGCTGCAGGGCCGTGTCCTTGGCCCGGCGTAGCGGCGAGGCATAGACCTGGTCAATCGGCAGCCCCCGCAGGGCTTCTCCTGCGGCGCGGGCCTGGCGGTGGCCCTCCTCGCTCAGGTCGGAAAGGTCGTCGCGGCCCTGGATGCGCTGCTCCAGATTGAAGCTGCTCAGGCCATGGCGGACGAGCAGAAGCCTCAGGGTCACAGGCGTTTAGCCACAGCAGTGCCCCATCGTATGGGAAGGCCACAGGTGAGAATCGGGCCATCTTTGGGGCAAACGGGTGAACACGGGGGAGCGGCCTAACCCGGCGCGCTGGAAGGTGCTGCTGGCCCTGTTCTGTGTGGTGATCAGCCTGTTGCTCTGGTTCAACGGCCTGCGCGAAAGCCTCAAGCGGCCCTCGGTGGCCAATGACCTGGAACGGCGCCAGCTGGAATTGGCCGTTCTCGCCAGTCCGCACTTGCCTCCAACCCTGGGCCAGGCCTTTGCCGGCCAGGACCCCCTCGGCCGGTTGCAGCAGCACCTCGACGACCTGGGCCGTAGCCAGGCCGAGGCTGGCCAGCCGGCCTCCACCGACCTGCTGTTGGAGCAGGCCCTGGTAGCGGTTCACCAGGGCCAACGGCAGCGGGCCCTGCCCCTGCTTGAGCAGGCCCGCGTCCGCGACTCCGCCGTGGCAACTGCCCTGCTCTTGAACCAGTCCCTGGCGCCGGCCGAGGCCCAACGACTCAGCGCCAGCCTGGCGCCGGTGCCCCTACTGCGCCAATGGAGCTGCGAGGCCCTGTCGGGCGATCCCCAGGCCTGCGGCCAGCCCCAAGTTGGCCAGCGCGCAGCCTGGAGGCTTCTGCTGGTCAATCTCCTGCCAGGCCTGAGCCTGCTGGCGGGCCTGGGCCTGCTGGTCCGCGAGCTCTGGCTGCGGTGGCGCGGCCGGGCCCTGCCCCTGCCGCCCCTGGTGGGCCCGGCTTTGAGCGAAATCGATGCGGTCCTGTTGGTGGGCGGTGGCTTTGTGGTGGTGGGGGAGCTGCTGACCCCCAGCCTGTTGGGATCCTTGGTGGAGAGCCTGCTCTCCTTGGTCGAGCTGCCGGTGGCCCTCCATAGCGCCCTGTCGGTGTTGCTGCTTTACCTGGGCCTAATGGCGGGCCCCCTAGGAATTCTCTGGTGGATGCTGCGTGGCCTGGGGCCGGCGCCCCAGGGGGGCTGGTTGCAGCTGGGCTGGCTGCCCCCCTGGTTGCCGGCGGGTCGGGCCTTGAAGGGATTTCTGATCGTGCTGCCGCTGGTGAGCCTGGTGAGCTGGCTGCAGCAGCAGATCTGGAGTGATCCAGGCGGCAGCAACCCTTTGCTGGAGCTGGTGTTGCAGGGCGGGGCCCTGGCCCCCCTGAGCTGCTACGGGTTCACGGCGATCGTGCTGGCGCCCCTGTTTGAGGAAACGATTTTCCGGGGGGTGCTCCTGCCGGTGGTGGCGCGCCAGCGGGGTCACTGGCTGGGGGTGCTGGTGAGTGGCCTTGTCTTCGCGATCGCCCACCTCAGCCTGGGGGAATTACCGGCCCTGCTGATGCTGGGCCTGGGCCTCGGCTGGCTGCGCCTCAGCAGCGGCCGGCTGGGGGCCTCGGTGTTGATGCACAGCCTCTGGAATGCCATGACCTTCGCCAACCTGGTGTTGCTGGGCAGCTAATCCCAGCCGGCTGGGCGCCTCAAGTTGCTCTCTCCATCGCGTCCCAGAACCGGATTGGTCGGACCGACATCCGCCCTAGGCAGCTGGGCCTGTTCAGGCCAGGGCGGCGCTGGTTTGAGCCGATTTTTGAACTGTGCGGATTGCCAGACGGTCTGCCTTGCTGGCGCCTCCCACCCATGGTTCACTTGAAAAGTTGCTCCTCGGCCCCGTGGTTGCTGCCCCTGCCCCATCCACCTCCCGCAGCGCCAGGGGCCAGCGCCAGCGCCCCCTAGCCCTGATCCAGGGATCCCTCTTGGCACGACGGGTTGAGCGCACGGCCCCGTGGCTGGCCAGCCTGCACCGGATTGCTGATGGCAGTCTGCTGGGCCTGGGTCTGGCGGTGGTTGGACTGAGTGCCCTTACCTTGCATTGGCAGAGCCAGTGGACCCGGAGTTACCAGAGTCTGGAGGCCTCCCAGCTGCTGGAGCAACGCCTACAGAAATCCACCGCCCTCCTCGAACAGCACCACCTTGGTGTGGCCCACAATCCCGGCCAACTGGTGCCCACTAGCAGCGAAAAGCTGATTTACGTGCCTGCCCCCAGCGCCCAGCGGCCCGCCTCGATCATCACCTTGCTTGCCGGCGTCAGCCCTCGCCAGATTCTTGCTGGCTATTGAGCGTTGCCCCCTGGCACCGGGCAGCTCCGGTCCCTGGATGGCAGGGCTGGGGCCCCAGATCCTTAGGGTTGGGCCCATCAATGGTGCTGGTGCCGGTGCTGGTGCCATGGTTGGGCACACTGGCCCCAATGGTGGGGGGCTGAGATGGTGACTACGAGGCCCCGGCAACGGCCACCCCTGCCCCCGAAGGGATCTCGAGGCAGCAGGGTGCTCGACTTTCGCCCCGTTCCTTCCGCCAGGCTCCTGGCCGTCTATCTAATCCTTTCCACCGCCCTGGTGGGTCTGGCGGCTCGCCTGGCCTGGGTGCAGGTGGTTCAGGGGCCCCAACTGCTCAGCCGGGCCCGGTCCGTGCAGACCCAAACGATTGCGCCCATCGGTAAGCGGCGCACGATCGTCGATCGCACCGGTCGCATGGTGGCCCTCGATGAGGAGCGCTTCACGATTTGGGCCCATCCGCGCTACTTCAACTTCCCGGGCGATGCTCCCCTCAGCAAGCGCCCGTCCCTGGATGTGGCCCAGAAGCTGGCCCCGATTCTGGGCCTGCCCGTGGAGGCCCTGATGGCCACGATCGGCTCCCGCCAAAGCGGCGTGAAGTTGGCCACCGAATTGGATCCCGAAACGGCCCAGCGCATTCGCAAGCTGGGCATCAGTGGCCTGGATCTGGAGTCCTACCCCCAGCGGATTTACCCCCTGGGCCCCCTGTTCGCCAATGTGGTGGGCTTCCTCAACCTGGAGCGGGTGCCCCAGGCGGGTCTGGAGCAGAGCCGGGACCAGGACCTGCGCCGCCATGAAACGCCGCGCCAGCTGCGCCGCGGCGCCGATGGCACCCCCCTCCCCGATGGCCTGCGGGCGGGGGTGCTCTATGGCGACGACCTGCGCCTGCAGCTGACCCTGGATTCCCGCCTGCAGCAGGTGGCCCTGTCGGCCCTGGCCAAGCAGGTCAAGCAATGGCGCGCTAAGCGGGGCGTCGCCCTCGTGATGGATGTGCGCAACGGCGAGATCCTCGCCCTCGCTTCCAGTCCCTCCTACGACCCCAATAAGTTCTGGAAGTATCCGCCCGGCCTCTTTCGCGAATGGTCCGTGCAGGACCTCTACGAACCCGGATCCACCTTTAAACCGATCAACCTGGCCCTGGCCCTGCAGGAGTATGCAATTAATCCCCGCACCACGGTCAATGACACCGGCTCGGTGACAATTGGTGGCTGGCCGATCTTCAACCACGACCGCCGGGGCAATGGCGTGATGGATCTGCCCACCGTGCTGCAGGTGTCCAGCAACGTGGGCATGGTGCATGCCATGCACCAGCTCAAGCCGGCCCTCTATTGGCGCTGGCTCCACACCATCGGCATCGACACCATCCCCGACACGGACCTGCCTGGGGCCGTGGCCGGTGAACTCAAGAGCCGCAACGATTTCCTGAGCCAGCCGATCGAACCGGCCACGGCCGCCTTCGGCCAGGGCTTTTCGCTCACGCCGCTGAAGCTGCTGCAGCTCCACGCCATGATCGCCAACGGGGGCCGGCTGGTCAGTCCCCACATCACCCGGGGCCTGCGTTCCGGCGACGATCTGGCCGCTCCGCCCCAGTCTTCTGGAGTGCAGCTGCTCAGGCCGGAGGTGGCTCGGCAAGTGCTCGAGTGGATGGAAACCGTGGTGCAAAAGGGCAGTGGCAAGGGGGCCCGCATCCCTGGCTATCGCATCGGCGGCAAGACCGGCACGGCCCAGAAGGCCCTCAATGGTGTGTATATCCCCGGGGCGCGCATCTGTAGTTTCATCGCCAACCTCACCACCGATAACCCGCGCTATGTGGTGTTGGTGGTGGTGGATGAACCCCAAGGGGGCAACGCCTACGGCTCCACCGTGGCCCTGCCCGTGGCCAAGCAGATCATCGAAGCCCTGCTGGTGCTGGAAAAGTTGCCCCCCCAGGCCGCGGCCAAGCAGCTGGGGCTCCAAGCCCTCGCTGGCAACCAGCCCCGGTCAGCCTTGAAGCCGGTGCTGGCGGGCAGGCCTCGCTCGGGCCCCACCACGGCTACGGCCGCCGCCCCTGCCCGAACCGGCCGGGATTGAGTCGGTCCGGGCCCAGCAGCACCCACTGGCGGCAGCTTTTTGGCAGCCCAGGTCCACACCCCATGGGGATTCCCTCAAACAGGGTTAGCCAGCAGGCTTTCGCCGCCGGTCTTGCTGGCTAGCTTGACGGCATCGTCTAGCCGTCGCCGGCGTTCGCCCTAGTCCACCCCATGGCCAACCTGCTCGACCAACTTGCCGCCATGACGGTGGTCGTCGCCGACACCGGCGAACTGGAAGCTATCAAGCAATTCACCCCGCGGGATGCCACCACTAACCCGTCGTTGATCTTGGCTGCGGCCCAGATCCCCACCTACCAGAACCTGATCGACACGGCCCTACGCGAGTCCCGGGCCGTGATCGGCGCCGAGGCGCCGGCGGAAGACGTGGTGCTAGAGGCCCTCGATGAAATCTGCGTGATCTTCGGTCGCGAAATTCTCAAGCTCGTGCCCGGCCGGGTTTCCACCGAAGTGGATGCCCGCCTCAGCTTCGATACGGAAGCCACGATCACCAAGGCCCGCAAGTTGATTGGCCTGTATCAGGCCGCCGGCATTGGCACCGATCGGGTGTTGATCAAGGTGGCCTCCACCTGGGAAGGGATTAAGGCAGCCGAAGCCCTGGAAAAGGAAGGCATTCACTGCAACCTCACCCTCCTGTTCAGTTTTGCCCAGGCCGTGGCCTGCGCCGAGGCCGGCGTGACCCTGATTTCTCCTTTTGTGGGCCGCATCCTTGATTGGTACAAGGCCAGCACCGGCCGCGACCACTATCCCGGCGCTGAGGATCCGGGGGTGATCTCTGTGAGCGAGATCTTCAACTACTACAAGACCTACGGCTACGGCACCGAGGTGATGGGGGCCAGCTTTCGCAACATCGAGGAAATCATCGAATTGGCGGGCTGCGACCTGCTGACGATTTCACCAAAACTGCTCGACCAGCTGCGCAGCAGCGAAGCCGACCTGCCCCGCAAGCTTGATGGGGCGGCCCCGGCCCCAACCCGGGCCCAGATCAACCTGGATCGCCCCGGTTTTGACACGATGATGGCCGCCGATGCCATGGCCACCGACAAGCTCGATGAGGGGATCCGCGGTTTCGTCAAGGCGATTGAAACCCTTGAATTCCAATTGGCCCATCGCCTCGGCGAGCTGGAGGGGGCCGCGGCCTTCACCCACGCTGCCCAGGAGATCTTCCTGCTGAATGATCTCGATGGTGATGGCTGCATCACCCGGGAGGAATGGCTCGGTAGCGATGCGGTCTTCGATGCCCTCGACACCGACCACGACGGCCGTCTGGTGCCAGCGGATGTGCGCGGTGGCCTGGGGGGCCCCCTGGCCCTTAGCGCCCCTTGACCCCCTAGACCAGACTCATCCCTCTGCCCTGGCCCTGCCGTTGAACGCCCTCGACACCATGCGTGCCCTGGCCATCCAGGGCGAGGTCCACAGCTTTGAGGCGGGGGAGCTGATCTTTCGCGCTGGTGAGACGGGCGAGTGCATGTATGGCCTGCTCGAGGGCACGGTGGAGTTGACCTGGAATGGCAACGCCGGCCAGGAACTGATCCAGGCCGGCGATGTCTTTGGCGCCGGGGCCCTGGTCACCCAGGAGCACCGTCGCTATGGCGATGCCACGGCGATCACCACCTGCCGGGTCCTGGAGATGAACCGGGAAAAATTCCTGTTTGCCGTGCAGGAATCGCCGATGTTTGCGATTGATTTGCTGGCCTCGATTGACCAGCGGCTGCGCCAGCTCAAGGACTGCATCAAGTCGTCCTAGGTGCCACCGCAGCAGTTCGCCCTGGTTGGGCTGCCCAGGGCATGGGCATGGGCTTGAGCTAGAGGCTGGCTAGGCCAGGTGTTCAGGGAGTTGACTCGCGGTTCACTGGCCCTGAAACAGCAGCCGCCGGATCACCCGTTGGGCGATATCGCCATAGCCCATTTCGCCGGAGAGGATCTGGGCAATCCGTTGGGGGGCTGTGGGGCGTTTGATGCCTAGCTGGTAGCCCACCTTGGGCACCCGGTAGAACACCTGGGCAATGCGCCGTCCCCAGGCCATCGAATCGCCCCATTGGCGGCGCATGGTGGCGGTATAGCCCGCTAGGGCCTGGCGTTCTCCGCCCAGCCAGAGGTCTAGGGCCTCAGCGGCGCGCACGCCGCTGAGCAGGGCCGGCCGCAGCCCTTCCGCCAGAAAAGGGTCACAGAGGGAGGCCGCATCGCCCACCACCAGGGCGCCGGGGCAGTGCAGGGGGGAGTGACCATCCCACACCCGCAACGGGGAGCTAAGGCGCTCGCCCGCATCGGCCGCCAGGCCCAGGCTGGGCAGCAGCTGGGCCAACACGGCGTCACTGTCGGCCGGGTTGCGGCCAATGAAGGTGCCTACGCCGATGCTGTAGCCCCCCTGGCGGGGAAAGGCCCAGCAAAAGCCGTGCTGCACCAGGCCAAATTCGAAGCGGGCCGTGGCCGGCTCCCGCACCTCGGCCTCCACCTCTATGGCCACGGCGGAGGCATAGCGGGGCCTGGCCGGTCCCAGGCCCAGGGGCTGGGCAAAGCGGGAGCTGGAGCCATCGGCCACCACCAGGCCCCGACTGGCCAGGCTTTGGCCGCCGGCCAGCACCACCCGCCAGTGGTCGCCATCGCGCTCGATCTGCTCCACAGCCTCGCCGGTTAGGACCCGGGCGCCGGCGGCGCTGGCCTGCTCGGCCAGGTAGGCATCGAGTTTGGAGCGGCGCACGATCCAGAAAGGGGAATCCCCCGGCAGCACGGCCGTGACCGGATCCTGGAGGCACCAAGTGAAGCGCACCTGCTCGATCACCTGGTCCACCACCGGGCTGAGATCGAAGGGAAACCAGCGCTGCACCGAGGCGGCCATGCCGCCGCCACAGGGTTTCGGCCGCGGCAGGTTCTGGCGCTCCAGCAGGGTGACGCTGCGGCCGCGGGCGGCCAGGTGGAAGGCGGCCGAGGCCCCGGCGGCACCACTGCCCACCACGATCACATCGGCTAAGTCACGCATGGCAGGGCAGCACGGCCCATGGGCGGGGGCGGAAAGGACTCAGATGGACAGCGATCAGCGGCTGGGTCTGCGGCTGGAACCACCTCAACGGCAGCTTGATCCCACTCAGGCTTGGGCTGAAGACCTTGACGCTCAAACTTTGAGAATGTCGGCCTCTTTATCTGCGAGATGCTTTTCGACTTCGGTGATGTAGCGATCGGTGAGTTTTTGAACCTTATCCTGTTCGTCGCGGCTCTGGTCTTCCGAGAGTTCGCCATCCTTCTCAAGTTTTTTCACCTTGTCGATGGCATCGCGCCGCAGATTGCGCAGGCCAACTTTCCCTTCTTCGGCATATTTCGAGGCGAGCTTGACGAAATCTTTGCGGCGATCGGCCGTCAGTGGCGGGATATTAATGCGAATCACCTTGCCATCGTTGTTGGGGGTTAGGCCCAGGTCACTCATGGCGATCGCCTTTTCAATTAGGGCCATCGAACCCCGGTCGAAGGGCTGGATCTGGATGGTTTGGGAATCGGGGGTGGAAAGGGTGGCGAGGGCCTTGAGGGGGGTGTCGGCGCCGTAATAATCAATGCTCAGTTTGTCGAGCAGGGAAGGGTTGGCCCTGCCGGTACGAATCGTATTGAAGGTGCGCTGGGTGGCTTCCACCGATTTGCGCATGCTGTCTTCAAGGTCCATGGCGAAAAAGTCAGGCAGGGGAAGGGTGGTCGCTAATCAAATCGCTCGATAGTCGCCCGTTCTGGCAAGGCAGCCAGGGGGCTCAGGTCGAGGGGGTGATGCGGGTGCCGATCGCCTCGCCGGCAACGGCCCGGCCGATGTTGCCCGCCCCGAAGAGATCAAACACCACGATCGGGATGGCGTTGTCCTTGCAGAGGGCGATGGCGGTGCTGTCCATCACGCCCAGCTCGCCGCTGAGCACATCCTGGAAGGTCAGGGTCTCGTAGCGGCGGGCATCGCTGTGCAGGGTGGGGTCCTTGTCGTAGACGCCATCCACCTTGGTGGCCTTCATCACCACATCGGCGCCGATCTCGGCGGCCCGCAGGGCGGCGGTGGTGTCGGTGGTGAAGAACGGGTTGCCGCAGCCGGCGCCAAAGATCACCACCCGCCCTTTCTCCAGGTGGCGGATCGCCTTGCGCCGGATATAGGGCTCGGCCACCTCCTGCATGCTGATGGCGCTCTGGACCCGGGTGGGTACCCCGGCCCGCTCCAGGCCGTCCTGGAGGGTGATCGCATTCATCACCGTGGCGAGCATGCCGACGTAGTCGGCCGTGGCCCGGTCCATGCCGGCAGCCGATCCCTTGAGGCCGCGGAAGATGTTGCCGCCGCCCACCACAATCGCCAACTCGGTGCCAGTGGCCACCACGGCGGCCACATCGGTGGCAATCGATTGCACGATCTCCGGATCAATGCCATAGCCCTGATCCCCCATCAGCGCTTCGCCGCTGAGTTTGAGCAGGACACGGCGGTAGCCCATCGGGTTCCTGGGGAAGCAGTCGGCCGAACAGTAGCAAGCGTGCGGGGACTTGGCCGATCTGGCCTGGGGCGGGTTGGCTTTGGTGCTTGGGCTGGCCTCGGCCAGGCCAGGGGCAGCCAGGGGCAGCCTTGGTATTCCAGCCAATCAGTATTCGATCCCGGCCTGGGCCTTGACCCCCTGTTCGCGGAACGGGTGCCGCACCATTTTCATCTCCGTGACGAGGTCGGCCCGCTCGATCAAGCCGGGGGGAGCGCCGCGACCGGTCAGGGCCACATGGGTCAGGGGTGGGCGCAGGGCTAGGCCCTCCAGCACCTGATCGAGGCCCAGGTAGCCGAGTTTGAGGGCCACATTCACTTCATCGAGCACCACCAACTTGCGGCTGCCATCGGCCAGGTACTCGCAGGAGCGTTGCCAGGCCTGCTGGACCAGCTGCCGGTCCCGATCCCGGTCCTGGGTTTCCCAGGTGAAGCCCTCCCCCAGGGCATGCCAGGCCAGGGCCTCGCCAAAGACCTGCAGGGCCCGGGCTTCGCCCGGTTGCCAGCCCCCCTTGATGAATTGCACCACCGCCACGTGCTCGCCATGGCCCAGGCTGCGCAGCACCAGGCCCAGGGCAGCGGTGGTTTTGCCCTTGCCATCGCCGGTGAACACCAACACCAATCCCTTTTCCAGGTTGCGCTCACCCACCCGTTGTTGCTGGACCTCCCGGCGCCGGGCCATGCGTTTGCGGTAGCCCTCGGCATCGGCCTCCGGAGCCAGGTCGCCCCCGGGACCGAGTTCGGCGGCAGCCTGGTCCAGGCTTTGCTCGCGGGAGGGCTGCACGGGGCCGGGCTGCCCCGTTGGATCGGCGCTAGGGCTCTGGCTCAAGGGGACTCCGCGTCGTGCCAGCACTCTCGCGCCCCCAGGCACACGGCTGTTGCCCCCAGGCACACGGCTGTTGCCCCCAGGCAAAAGGCAGTTGCCATCAGGCGGGCATTTGTCGCCGGGCCAGGGCCGCATCGACGGCCTGTTGTTGGTCCCGGCGGGTGATCCAGTGGTGGTAGGTGCGGGTGTGGATCGCCACCGAGTGGCCCATCATTCGGGCCGCCACGGTGTCGGGTAGGCCCAGGTGGATCGTGCGTACGGCCCAGGCGTGGCGCAGGTCGTAGGGGGTCAGGGGGAGGCCATAGCGGCGGAATTGCTCGGCCACCCGCCGGCCCACCTGCTGCAGGGTGGTTTGGCGCAGGTCCGTGCTCACCGGGGGCAGCTGACCCTTGAGCTCGGCAAGCCGCGGCAGCTCGAAGGCCTCCACCCACTCCGGCTGGAAGGGCCAGATCTGGTGTTCGCCGGTCTTGCTGGTGGGCAGCACCCGGATCACCCGATCGCCGCGACTGGCCAGGGCCGAGAGATCACTAAAAAAGATCTCGTGGTTGCGCAAGCCGTAGGTGGCCATCAGCCCATAGGCCAGACGCCAGCCTGGGTTGGGGATGCGCTCGCTCCAGCTCAGGATCTCCTGGTCGTGGGGCAGCTGGCGGAATTGGGCCACATGCAGGCCATAGCCACCGGCCCGCTCGCTCCAGTCCGCCGGCAGGCTGATCCCCTGCTGGCCGGCCAGGGCCGCCAGGGTGGTGCCGCATTGTTGGCGGCCGCGGCTGGCGCTGGGGTAGCTCTCCAGCACCTGCTCCAGCAGCCAAAGCGGCGGCGCATTAGTCAGTGGCAGGCCCAGCTCGCCGGCGGCTTGCTGCAGCCGGCGTAGGTAGGGCAGGTAGGCGCTGGTCCAGGTGGTGCGGCTGCCGGCCGGAGTGCGGCGGCGGCGGGGATCGGCAAAAAACTGGTGCTCGAACGTTGCCAGGATCGGGGCGAGCTCACCCTGGGCCCAAGGGAAGAGGCCCGGGGGCCCGGCTGCCTGGGCCGGCCGCTGTTGGCCTGGGCGTCCGGCCTGGTTTGGAACGCTGGGCTGGCGCCGCCGGGGCGTGGATCTGGGTTCGCCCAGGTTGTGGCGATGGGAGGCGGGGCTCTTTGGCGGCTGCGCTGAAATCGGGACCAAGCCCGTTGGTTTGGCTTGGATCTGGCTCCAGTCCTGCCAACGGAAGCGCTGCTGCTGCAGCTGTTGCAGCAGCCGGCGCAGCTGCAGCCGCGCCTGCTCCAGGCCATCGGCGTTGGCAGTTAGGCCCAGGCTGAGGCGTTGCACGGGATGGGCACCGGACCCGTGGCGACAGGGCAAGGGCCCCCGCAGGCCCAGGCGGTTGCCGCGCCGTTCCAACCTCAGGGCAACGCCGGTAGCTGCGAGTAGGCCGTTCTGACGCTGGATCTCGGCATCCAGGGCAGTCTCTCGGGCGGCCTCCGGTGCGGCCTCCGGGGGGATGGGTGCTTCGCGATCGTTGGCGGCATGGCCTGGAGGTAGCGGATTGGCCGCCACCGGGGGCTGGGGATCGGTCGCCTGGGGTTGGGTCATCGGCACGGCTGGTTCCGGTCCCAACGGCGGGCTGACCCTATCGATGGCATGGCGGTCGCGCCAGGCCCATCTCCGGCGCCGCAGCGTTACGCTCGGAGAATTCTCCCCATAACCCCCGGGCATGACCAAGGTCGGCGTCCTTTTGCTGAACCTCGGCGGCCCGGAACGCATCGAGGATGTGGGGCCGTTTCTCTACAACCTCTTTGCTGATCCGGAAATCATCCGGCTACCCACTCCGGTTCTTCAAAAGCCCCTGGCCTGGTTGATCAGCACCCTGCGCAGCGGCAAGTCGAAGGCGGCCTACCGCTCGATCGGGGGGGGCTCACCCCTGCGCCGCATCACCGAGCACCAGGCGCGCGAGCTTCAAAGCGAGCTACGCCATCGCCAGATTGAAGCCACCACCTATGTGGCGATGCGCTATTGGCATCCCTTCACCGAATCGGCGGTGGCCGATATCAAGGCCGATGGCATTGAGGAAGTGGTGGTGTTGCCCCTTTATCCCCATTTCTCGATCAGCACCAGCGGCTCCAGCTTCCGCGAACTGCAGCGCCTGCGCCAGCGGGATCCAGCCTTTGAGCGCCTGCCGATCCGCTGCATTCGCAGCTACTACGACGACCCGGGCTATATCGGGGCCATGGCCGAGCTGATCGCCAAGGAAATCCAGAGCTGCGAGGTGCCGAGCACGGCCCATGTCTTTTTCAGCGCCCATGGGGTGCCGAAGAGCTACGTGGAGGAGGCGGGCGATCCCTACCAAGCCGAGATTCAGGCCTGCGCTGGCTTAATCATTGAGCGCCTCCAGGCCCAGCTGGGCCACTCCAACCCCTTCACCCTGGCCTACCAGAGCCGGGTCGGTCCGGTCGAATGGCTGCGGCCCTACACCGACGATGCCCTGCACCAGCTGGGCGCCGATGGGGTCAAGGATTTGGTGGTGGTGCCGATCAGTTTCGTGAGCGAGCACATCGAAACCCTTGAAGAAATCGATATCGAGTACCGGGAAATTGCCACCGAGGCTGGGGTGACTAACTTCCGCCGGGTGCCCGCCCTCGATATCACCCCCAGCTTCATCATGGGCCTCGCCGACCTCGTGCAGCGCTCCCTGGCGGGCCCGGAGGTGAACCTGGATCAGGCTGCGGAACTATCCCGCACGGTCAAGCTCTATCCCCAGGACAAATGGGCCTGGGGCTGGAACAACAGTTCCGAAGTTTGGAATGGACGCCTGGCCATGTTGGGCTTTTCGGCTTTCCTGCTGGAGTTGATTAGTGGCCAGGGGCCCTTGCATGCCTTGGGGTTGCTTTAGGGCCGCCGGCCCCGGGGCCGGTTCGCCCCCGGCGTGGGTTCCAGGGTTGCAGTCCAACTGGTTTGGCCGGCTAGGCGCCTGGAATCGGTTGCTTCCCTTGGGCTTACTCCTGGCCGTGGCCCTGCTTCCAGCGAGGGCGGCGCCTGCCCAGGCCGAGCCCCGCTGGCGCCGGGGGGTCTTTCCGGTGGTGAGCTTTTTTGGGTACACCAGCCATTTCGGGCTGAGGGCCGGCCCCGGCGGCGCTGCGCAGCCCCACTACGGCCTCGATATGGCCGCCCCGCTTGGCTCTCCAATCCGCAACTGGTGGGGGGGCGTCGTTAGCAATGTGCTGGCCGGGGGAGCCTGCGGCAATGGCCTGGTGATCAGCTCCGGACCCTATGAGCACCTCTATTGCCACCTGGCTGGTGAGGTTATTGGTGGCGTCTACCGCAGTGGCCAGGTCCAGGTGGCCAGCGGCCAACGGCTCCAGGGCGGCGAACTGATCGGCCATGTCGGCATCACCGGCCGTACCACGGGCCCCCACCTGCACTGGGGCATCCGTTATCGGGGCCAGTGGCTTGATCCGGCCGCGATCCTGCGGGCCATGGCGATGGCCCGCAGGGGTGGTTGAAGCCAGGTTTGGGCCCAGCCCTGGGGGGTGGGAGGCCAGCCCCCAGGGCCATGATTTGGCGGGTTGAACGAAAGCTGGTCGCTCCAGCCCCCATCGCGGAGGCAAGCCCTTAGGGTTAGGAATCGCTGTTGTCGGTGCTGGCTGTCGTCGTGACCCTGACCTCCGTATCTGCGGCGGCTGAGGCCGCCATCTCCTCCTACCCGGTTCGGGTGAACGGCGGCTACGCCCTGATGGATGCCCTGCACCGCCATGGTGTGGACCATATTTTCGGTTACCCAGGCGGGGCCATCCTGCCGATCTACGACGAATTGCATAAGGCCGAGTCCCGGGGCTGGCTGAAGCACATCCTGGTGCGCCATGAGCAGGGCGGTAGCCATGCGGCCGACGCCTACGCCCGGGCCTCCGGCAAGGTGGGAGTGTGTTTTGGCACCTCCGGCCCGGGTGCCACCAACCTGGTCACCGGCATCGCCACCGCCCAGATGGATTCGGTGGCGATGGTGGTGATCACCGGTCAGGTGCCGCGGGCCTCGATCGGCACTGATGCCTTCCAGGAAACCGACATCTTCGGCATCACCCTGCCGATCGTGAAGCATTCCTGGGTGGTGCGCGACCCCGCCGACATCGGCCGGATCGTGGCGGAAGCTTTCCTGATCGCCTCCACCGGCCGGCCTGGCCCGGTGTTGATCGATGTGCCCAAGGATGTGGGCCTCGAAGAGTTTGAGTACACGCCGGTGGAGCCCGGTTCGGCCATGCCCGCCGGCTACCGCCTGCCGGCGCCGCCCCATCCCGAAGCGATCAGCCAGGCCCTGGAGCTGATTCGCCAGGCCCATCGCCCCCTTCTCTACGTGGGCGGCGGTGCGATCAGTTCCGGTGCCCATGGGGTGATCCACCAGCTGGCCGAACGGTTCCGGCTGCCAGTCACCACCACGCTGATGGGCAAGGGGGCCTTCGATGAAACCCATCCCTTAGCCGTGGGCATGCTCGGCATGCATGGCACCGCCTACGCCAACTTTGCGGTTACCGAGTGTGATCTGTTGATTGCAGCTGGGGCCCGTTTCGATGATCGGGTTACGGGCCGGCTCGATAGTTTTGCCCCCCGGGCCCGGGTGATCCACATCGACATCGATGCGGCCGAAGTGGGCAAGAACCGGGTGCCCGAGGTGCCAATTGTGGCCGATGTGCACCAGGCGATCGCGGCCATGCTTGCCACCTCCGCCAGCGAGGCCCCTTCCGGCCGCACCGAGGTCTGGTTGGAGCGCATCGCCCGTTGGAAACACCATTACCCCCTGGTGGTTCCCACCCCGGAAGGGGAAATTGCCCCCCAGGAGGTGGTGATCGCCCTGCAGGAACTGGCACCCAAGGCCTATGTCACCACCGACGTGGGCCAGCATCAAATGTGGGCCGCCCAATTTCTGCATACCGGCCCGCGTCGTTGGATCAGCAGCGCCGGCCTGGGCACCATGGGCTTTGGCATGCCCGCCGCCCTGGGCGTGCAGACCGCGTTCCCCCAGGAGCAGGTGATCTGTGTGGCTGGCGATGCCAGCATTTTGATGAACATTCAGGAACTGGGCACCCTGTCCCAATACCAGCTGCCGGTGAAGGTGGTGATCATCAATAACGGCTGGCAGGGCATGGTGCGCCAATGGCAGGAAAGTTTCTATGGCGAGCGCTATTCCGCCTCGGAAATGACCGGCGGCATGCCCAATTTTGAGGCCCTGGCCGAGGCCTTCGGCGTTAAAGGGATCACCATCACCGAGCGAGCAGACCTGTACGCCGGCCTGCGCCAGGCCCTGGACCATCCAGGTCCGGCCTTCGTGAATGTGGTGGTGCGGCGGGGTGAGAATTGTTATCCGATGGTCCCCCCCGGCGCTAGCAATGCCCAGATGGTGGGCTTGCCCAGCCATCCGGAATTGGCCATCGACACGAGTCGCCAATGCAACGCCTGTGGCAGCACCACCGAGAGCGCCCACCACTTCTGCCCCAGCTGTGGGGCAAAGCTCTGACCGTTCCGTTCCGGTTCCAATCTGGCTGCTGCGCTCCCCCTGATGGCAGGAGATCGTCTTCCCCTTGGTCGGCGGCACTGGCCCGGCTAGGGCTTGTGATCGTCCTAGGCGCCATGGTGCTGTTTGGCTCCCCCCTAGCCCTCCAGGCCGCCGAGGTGCTGCAGGTGCGCAGTGGCACCCTCCTGCAGATTGGCGATGGCAACCGCAATTACACCGTGCGGCTGGCCTGCCTGGCCGTGACCCCGGAGGCCAATGCAGAGGCCGTGGCCTGGTTGCGCCAGCAGCTGCCGCGCCGCAGCCGGGTGAACCTGCGGCCTGTGGGCAGCGACGATGGCATCCTGGTCGCCAGGGTGAACCGGCTGGAGGGCGGCGCCGGCTCTCCCCCCAGTTCCGCTGGCGCTAGAGGCAACGCACCAGGCCCTGACCTGGCCCAGGGCTTGGTGGACGCCGGCTTGGCCAGCTGGCTGCCAAACTGCAGTTCCTGACGCTTGTTGGCCAGGTTTGGCCAGTCCATGGGGATTAATCGCACTGCTAAGGGCATCGTGCTGGTGCCGACCTTGTTGCTCGGAGCCGCCTTCCTGTCTGCCGCCGCCTGGCTGGATGGCGAGGCCGCCAACAGGCCACTGGCCCTGGGCCTCGGCGCGATCTTGATCGGCGCCGGGCTGCTCGCCCAGCTCTTGCCGGAGCCGCCCAAGGACGAGGCCGAGTGAGGCGCTAGCCCGGCCCCGGGAGGGTTCTTGTGGGAGAGCTACTTACTACTTAAAGCCTGCCCATGGAGTGTTCCTTGTGGTGATTAGGGCGCCTGCGGATCCTCGCCGGCGGCGGCTTACTTGGCTTGCAGGGCGGGGGCTGCTCCAGGGGGTTGGCTGGTAGGAGTTGGGCTAGGCGAGGGCCGTTGGGGTTGGGCCTTGGGGTCTGGACGTTGTTGGTTGAGTTGTCGCTGCTTCTCAACCAATTGGAAGTAATCAGCTGTCGGGAAGATTACATAGCGATCCTGGGGTGATTGGATGATCTGGCGTAGAACGGCGGAGAGGTCAGCCACCTGAGGTTCAAGGCGGGCCCGTTTGGCAGGGGGGACTTTGGTAATCGCCGCCTGGAGGGAGGCGTAGCTCATGAAGAACACCAGCTTGGGCAGGGCTGGCGCCGTGGCTTTGTTAGCTGGTTGGGTTCCAGCCAGACTCATGAAGGGTTTGGTGAAAAATACCGGCACAGCAAGGCCCTCCTGAATTTTTTTGTCGCTAATGCCCTGCTGTTTCAGCATCAAGGCGGCCTGTTGGCGGTCGGCCGAACTGCTGATCACCGGTGCCACCAGGGGGCGGCTCTTGTCTTTGAGTTGCACCTGCAATTGCTTGACCTTGGCAGTCATGTCATTGAGGGGAATGGCGACCAGCTTGGCCAGCAGGCTGGGATTGGCCTTCTGCAGAATCGCCAGTTCGGCCTCGGCCTTGGCCCTTTCCAGGTAGAGGGGGAGAACCAGGGTCTTGTCCTTGGCAATGGGCAGGGGCACGCCCTTGCTATCGGTGAGAACGAAGACCGGCACAACGGCCAGCTTCTTGAGCGCTTCTGCCTCGGAGATCGCCTGGGCTGGGGCCACCGCCAACTGGAAGCTGGCGGTAAGTAGAAGCAGTTTTGCGACCGGATTGTGCCGGTATTTTATTAAAAACATGAGCAAAGATTGCTGTAATTGCTGCTTTGATGCGGCAGATCTGATCACCGGCTTGGTCACGGGCATACCCCTAATCTGACAGCGGTACGCGGTGACGGTCATGGCAGGACTCGGTTCCGCTCGACCCGGCCATCCTGGGCCCTCCCCGGCCTGGGGCGGCTGGGTTGGCGGCGATCGCGGTTGGGGCGGGGGGTAACAAGGCCATCCTCACCGCCTATCGGAGGCTGGGGTAAGACAGCGCTGCAGACTCGCCGGAGGCCGGCTTTACTGGCGCTGCGATGGCCCCCTGTTCAGCGATCGGGCGATGTCCTAGCGGAACTTGCATGGTTTCGATCACTTGGGGGTGCCCCTGCGGGTGCTTGCCAGTTTCGAGAAGGGCGACCTGCGAATGACCGATCGCACCGATCCCGATTGGGAGCCAATCCTCAAGTTGACCAGCGGCGTGATCGCCGCTGGTGTGCCTGGCGATCCAGTCCCCCAAATGCTGCGGCCGTGCGATCGCAACCTGCGGCCAGGCCAGGGCTAAGTCCACCAGCCCCCTGACTCCAGAGGCGAGACCCTGCCTCCATTAGGAGCCGCTCAGGCCGCTTGGAGCACCAGGTTGCCGGCAGGGCGCCGTCCCCACAGTTGCCAGAGCACCAGCAGGTGGGCCGAGCTGCGCAGCACACACAGCACAGCCAGGGCCACGCAGAGCGGGCAATGGGTGATCGACACGGCGCAGCGGCCCCGAAGGCCCAAAGTCTGGCAGCCCTGCCGGCGTCCTGTCCGCCAGCGCCATGCTTTGACATCGCTACGGCTGCGGCGCTTGGGTGGGTCGGCCAGTCAGGATTATTGGTACTGGAACTCCCCGGAGCGGGCCCGTGTTGCGGCTGACCGAATTGAAGCTGCCGCTCGATCACAACGAAGCGGATCTGGTGGCGGCGGCCTGCAAACGGCTGCGGCTACCGGCCGATGCCCTCCGGGGCCACCAGCTGGTCAAACGCAGCATTGATGCGCGCAAATCGGGCCAGATTCAACTCGCCTATAGCCTGGATCTGGAGCTGACCCCAGCCCTGGAGGCCAAGCTGCTGCAACGGTTTAGCGGCGATTCCCACCTGGGTCCCAGCCCAGATACCCGCTATGAAGCGCCCTGGCAGGCGCCGCCCCAACTCAGGGACCGTCTCGGCCACAACCTGCCCCGTCCAGTGGTCATTGGCGCCGGGCCCTGTGGTTATTTTGCCGCCCTGCTGCTGGCCCAGATGGGCCTCAAGCCCCTGCTGCTGGAACGGGGCCAGGCCATCAAGCAGCGCAGTGCCGACACGTTTGGCTTCTGGAAGCGGCGCAGCCCTTTCAATCCAGAATCAAATGCCCAATTTGGCGAAGGCGGTGCGGGCACCTTCTCCGACGGCAAGCTCTACAGCCAGGTGCGTGATCCAGGGCACCGGGGCCGCAAGGTGCTGGAGGAGCTTGTGGCTGCTGGGGCCAACCCGGAAATTTTGGTGCTGCACCGTCCCCACATCGGCACCTACAAGCTCGCCACGGTGGTGCGGGGCCTGCGGGCCCAAATCGAGGCCCTGGGGGGGGAGATCCGATTTGGGACCCGGGTGCAACGGTTAGAGGTGGAGGCGATTGATCGCCCTGGAGCTGCCAGCGACGCCTTCCAGCAGCGGGTCACGGGGGTCACCCTGGCCGATCAGAGCTTTATCGCCGCTGACCAAGTGGTGCTGGCCGTGGGTCACAGCGCCCGGGACACCTTCACGATGCTGCACCAGCAGGCGGTGGCCATGGAGCTCAAGCCCTTCTCCGTGGGTCTGCGCATTGAGCATCCCCAGGCCCTGATCGACCAGGCCCGCTGGGGTGCCTGCGCCGGCCATCCGCGCTTGGGCTCGGCCGAATACAAACTGGTGCACCATGCCAGCAATGGTCGCGGCGTCTATTCCTTCTGCATGTGCCCGGGAGGCCTGGTGGTGGGGGCCACTTCGGAGGTGGGTCGGGTCGTGACCAATGGGATGAGCCAGCATTCGCGTAACGAGCGCAATGCCAATAGCGCCATCGTCGTCTCGATTGAACCGGCCGATGTGGAGCCCTATGGCGATGGTCCAGGCGACCCTTTGGCGGGGATAGCCTTCCAGCGCCATTGGGAAGAGAAGGCCTTTGCCCTTGGGGGGGCTAGTTATGCGGCGCCCGGTCAACAGCTAGGGGATTTTCTTGAAAACCGCAGCTCAGCTGCCCTGGGGCTGGTCAGGCCTTCCTACGAGCCAGGGGTGCGGTTGACCAATCTGGATTCGGCCTTGCCGCCCTTTGTGATTGAGGCCCTGCGCGAGGCGCTACCAGCCTTCAATCGCACCATCCCCGGCTATGCCATGGCTGATGCCATGCTGACAGGGGTGGAAACGAGAACCTCCTCGCCCTTGCGGCTGCCGCGCAATGGTGGCTTTGAGAGCATCAACACTAGGGGGCTATACCCGGCTGGAGAGGGGGCCGGCTATGCCGGCGGCATCCTCTCGGCGGCCATTGATGGGATCCGGGTGGCCGAAGCCGTGGCCCTCACTCTTCGTCTTCAGCACCCAGGGGAGCCAGGCGAATCTGCTTGCGGCCCAGCTTGATCTCAAACTCGTCGCCGGGCTTGAGGTCGAGCATGGCCGTATAGGCCTTGCCCACCATCAGGTTGCCGTTGAACTGGACCTTGGTGGTAAAGCTGAGCTTGCGGCCGCCTTTGCCCACCTTGGAATTGCTGCCGAAGTCCACGCCCTTGGCGTTGAGCAGGGCTTCGTAGAAGGCCGTGAAGTTGAGGCGCTCGCTGCCATCCTTTTTAGTGGTCACATAGCCGCAGGCCCGGACGACATCGGACTTGCTGGCATCACCAAACTCCTTAACCTTGGCAAGCAAATCAGGACCAGACAGCAGTTTCATTGGATTGTTTTGTGCAGCAACTGCATTCTTACATGGGGGTGAGGCCATCTGCAAGCCCCTGCACATCTACGGCAATTGATTTGCAACCCCTAGCCGGTTGTAGTCAGGCCTGGGACACAATACCGCTCCATTGCACGGCGCGCACCTGGTCGCGGCGCCAGGAATGGAAGAGCAGTTCTTCACTTGCTGTGCAGAGTGGACAAGTGCTGATCTGCCGCTCGTACAGGCCGCATAACTCCAGCTGGCGACGGGTCGCAGCGCGCAGATCAAGCCGATCATGGCCTGGCTTGTCATCGTCTAGCAGGGCGCCACAGTGAATCAATTCCTGTCGCAGTTTTGTTAGCTCGGATGGCTCCAGCTTGGGACTAACCCCAGGGTCATCGCCATGGCGATTGACCAGGCCCAGGGCCACCTGGGCTGTGACGTTCGGCTGCACCTGGTAGCGCTCCCCAGAAATCGCCGGTCCAAGGGCAACAACGAGGTCGTCCTTGCGGCTGCCGGCGGCTTCGAGTTGGGCGATGGCCTTGGGCAGGATGCGGCCGGCCACACCGCGCCAGCCGCCATGGCAGGCCGCCACCCGGCCGCTGCGCCGGTCGGCCAGTAGCACCGGGGTGCAATCGGCGCCGCACACCCAGAGGCTCTGGCCGCCCGCATCGCTCCTCAATCCGTCGCCCTCGGGCCAGGGGGCAGCGCTGCAGGCCGACGCTGGCAGCACCGCGGCGCCATGGACCTGGGTCAGGCGATGGACGCTGATGCCTGCACTGACGGTGCCGGCTAACTGCTCGGGGAGCCGGCCCTGCCATTGACGCGTGAAGAAGCCATGTTCAAACTCCGCCAGCAGGTCGGATTGCAGGTAGTAGCCGCCGTAGCTGCCCACCCAGGTCCAGCCCACCAGGGTGTTGAAGCCCGCATCGGGTCGATCGAAGGGGGCAGCAACGGCTTCAGCCATGGCGGGCCTTAGGCGTCCGGGAGGTCCCGCAGGAGCCAGAAGCCCGTAAAGCCAGGCTGTTCTTCGCTGGCTTGCACCGCCAGAAACTGCACACCGCCGCCGGCAAGGCGGGCCTGTTGCAAGGCCTCGGAAGCGGCAGAAGCTTCCTCCGGCGCCAGGTTGCCCAGGAGCCAACGGTCCTCTAGTCCTGCCTCCAGCACCAGCTGCTGGCCCGCCACGCTCAGTCGCACCGGTTCCAGTCCAGCCAGCCAGCCGGCAATCGCCAGGGAGCGGGTACTGCTGAACAGGCGCAGGCCAGTCACCATTAAGTCGTCATCAAGGTCGGCCGGCAGGGGCACTAGCGCGGGAAAATCAATCGGCCATTGGTCCGCTTCGCGCAGGGAGGCCAGGGGCAGGGAGGCCCAGCTCCAGCGCTCGCCCCGGGCAGCCTCCGGCAGGGGGATGGCCAGGGGCTGGATCGGTGACGGGGGCGGGGCTAGGGGGCCGGCCAGGTAGCCCTCTTCAGCCGGGTACACATGCCGCTGCCGCTCGATCAGCCATTCGATCAGGCCATAGCAGCGGCGACTGGCAACCACCTCCAGGGCCAGGGATTCGGCCGCCCGTTGCACCATGGTGCGCATGGATGGACGCCAGCAGCGAATGCGCCGGGGTGGGGCAAAGCCCTGGTCGGCGGCGGCGGCGAGGGCTTCGCCAAGGGCGTCGCGCAGCCACAAGGAATTGACGCTGGCCGCTGGGCAGCGCAGCAGCCAGCGGAACAGGCCCTGGCTCGGGTCCAGCCCCTGACTGGAGCAAATCAGCAGTTCCCAACGCTTCTTGCCGTCGGGTTCGAGCACGGGGCGGGAGTAGTAATCCAGCTCCCAGTCCGCTTCGATCGGGGCTGCGGCAACCAGGCTCATCCTGCGGCCTGCTCTTGGTGGCGCAGCACGTTGCGTGCCCGGTTGGCCCGGTCGGTGGCTTCGGCCATCACCGTGTCCTTGGCGATCAGCAATTCACCCGGTTGGCCCTCCAGTAGGGCCGTGTTGAGGGCAATGCGACCCCGGCCCGGATCGAGTTCAGTGATCAGGGCCTTGAGCCGGTCGCCCTGGTCAAAGATCTCGCGCAGGTCTCGCATGGTGCCACCGGTAATCGCCGAATGGTGCAGCAGGCCACTCACGCCGCCTAGATCAACAAACAGGCCGTAGGGCTTGACCGCCACCACCTGGCCTTCGACCAGTTGGCCCACCTCCAGGTTGGTGAACAGGGCAGCAGTGGCCGCTTTCTTCTCCGAGAGCACCAGTTTGCGGGTTTCGGGGTTCACCTCCAGGAAGGCCACACCCAGGGTCTTGCCCACCAGGGCTTCGTGGTTTTCGCCGTCCTGGAGCTGGGAGCGGGGGATGAAGCCGCGCAGCCCCTCCAGGTCGACGGTCACACCGCCGCGGTTGAAGCCGCTCACCTTGACCTGCACGACCTTGCCGTCCTTCTCCAGTTGGCGCACCTTCTCCCAGCTCTGGCGCAGGGCCAGGGCCCGGGCGCTGATCGTGACCATGCCATCGGCGTTCTGCTCGCGGGTGACCAACACCTGCACCGCGGTGCCCTTGGGGAAACGCTCCTTGAGGTTGGTGATCACGCCCAGCCCGGCTTCGGCCTTGGGCATGAAGCCGGGGGCCTTGCCGCCCACATCCACATACACCCCATCGCTTTCAACGCTGAGGACGACGCCACTGACCACCTCGCCTGTGGTGCCGATCGGCTCGTTTTCATCGAGGGCGGCAAGAAAGGCCTCCTCATCGAAATCGAAATCGTCGACGGTGCGGGCTGGTGTCGTCGGCCGCTCCTGGCCCCGATCGGTGCTGGCGGCTGCGGTGCCCACCATGCGGGCTGAACCGCTGCCGCCGCCACTGGATCGACGCTGGCGGCTGGAATCGGGTCCGAGCAGGTCGGCCATGGTGAGCCCCTCCATGCTGCCCATGTCAAAGCGCTCTGCGTCGCTGACGGGGGCTGGCGAGGTGGGCCGTTGGGGGGGGAGGGGGGCTTCGCCGCGGCCGGCCCGGGCAGCGGCCTCCAGGTCGGCAGCCCGTTGCAGGGCCGCTTCGGCGGCCTGTCGGGCCTGATTGGCCTCTCGCTCAAGCTGCTGTTGTTCGTCTTTTTTACTGATGTGCAGCACCTGGAGGGGCTTGCGCACCGGGGCTGGGGCCGGATTGCGGTTCGGGCTCTGGGGTCTGGCGGCCAGCGACTGGGCGGGCTTGGCCGGTGGCTGGGGGGGCTGGGGGGTGCCGGATCCGGCCATGACCGAGGGGATGCTCTAAGCCCCACACTGTAGGGACGCCTGATCGAGCCAAGCCATGCCCGCGCCACGGTGTCTGGATCGGTGTCTGGATCGGCTGGCCTGGCCCCAGTTGGCGGAGGCCGCCTGCCAGGGCGGCAGCACCGTGCTCTGGCCCTTTGGCGCGATCGAGCAACACGGGCCCCAGCTGCCCTTGGGCACGGACGCAATCTTTGCCGAACGGGTGGCCGATGCGGTGCTAACCCAACTCGATCCCGAGCTGCCGATCTGGCGCCTGCCCTGCCAGAGCTTGGGTTTCTCCCCCGAACACCTGGGCTTTGCCGGCACCCTCAGCCTGCCGTCGGAGCTGCTGGTTGCCCTGGTGGTGAGCGTGGGCAGTCAGCTAGCGGACGCCGGCTTCCAGCGTCTGGTGTTGTTCAACGCCCATGGCGGCCAGATCGCCCTTCTGCAGGTGGCGGCCCGGGAACTGCGCACTAGCCGTCCCTCCCTGGCGGTGCTGCCCTGTTTCCTCTGGAGCGGCCCGCCGGGCCTATCCGCCCTGTTGCCCCAGCCGGAGCGGCGCCAGGGCTTGCATGCCGGCCAGGCCGAAACCAGCTTGATGTTGCACCTGGCACCAGAGTTGGTGGGCCCGGAGCGGCCCCGCGATGGCTTGGCAGGAGAGGATCCTCCCCAGGGCTGGAGCCTGGAGGGGGCCGTGCCCCTGGCCTGGCGCACCGCGGACCTGTCCAAATCAGGGGTAATCGGCGATGCCAGCGGGGCCGATGGCGCCCTGGGTGAGGCCCTGTTTGGCCGCCTGGTGGCGGGATGGGGCCAGCTTCTCACCAACCTGCTGCGCAGTGACTGGCCGCCCACGGCCCCCTAGGCGCTCCTAGTCGATGGCCTGGCCGTGGATGGCCTGGCCGTGGATTGCCGGGGCATGGATTGCCGGGGCATGGATTCCCGGGCCCCCAACGCCAAGGCTGGGGGACGATCCAGCCGGAACGGAGATCCGGCCCCTGGCCAGCCCGTTTTCGCTTGGCATGGTTACAGTCAATCCCACTCCCTTCCTGGATTTGGTAGCCATGACAACCCTTGAAACCGCAGTGGCAAGCCCCAGCGGCGCCGAAGCGGTTGGCTCCCACTCCCTCGGCCTGCCCGATTTCAGCAGCGCTAGCTACAAGGATGCCTACAGCCGCATCAATGCCATCGTGATCGAGGGCGAGCAGGAAGCCCACGACAACTACGTCTCGATCGGCACCTTGATTCCTGAGCAGGCTGAAGAGCTCTCCCGGTTGGCCCGGATGGAGCTGAAGCACATGCGTGGCTTCACCGCCTGTGCCAACAACCTGGGGGTAACGGCTGACATGCCCTTCGCTAAGGAGTTTTTCTCGCCCCTGCATCAGAATTTTCAGACGGCCCTTGCCGAAGGCAAGGTGGTGACCTGCCTGCTGATTCAAGCCATCTTGATCGAGGCCTTTGCGATTTCTGCCTACCACATTTATATCCCTGTGGCCGACCCCTTCGCCCGCAAAATTACTGAAGGGGTCGTCAAGGACGAATACACCCACCTCAACTACGGCCAGGAATGGCTCAAGGCCAACCTGGCTACGGCCCGCGAAGAGCTTGAGCAGGCCAACCGCCAGAACCTCCCCCTAGTGCGCAAAATGCTGCAGCAGGTGGCTGCCGATGCCTCCGTGCTGCAGATGGAGCAGGAAGATCTGATGGCTGATTTCCTGTCCTCCTACCAGGAAGCCCTGGTGGAAGTGGGCTTCACCAACCGGGAAATCGCCAAGATGGCCGCCGCCGCCCTGGTGGGCTGAAGGCCCCAGCCGCCAGCCCACCAGCGGTTCTCCCCGGGGCCGCCGGTAGCAGTGGCAAGATGGCCGGACCTGCAGGGATGGTCCCGGTCCGCAGCCATTACGCCCCTTTCCTGACGGCCTCATGTTCGGTCTGATTGGTCATTCCACCAGCTTCGAAGAGGCCCGCAGTAAGGCCCGAAGCCTGGGCTTCGAGGAGTACGCCGACGGCGACCTGGACATGTGGTGTAGTGCTCCGCCCCAGCTGGTGGAGCGGGTGTCTGTATCCAGCCCCACGGGGCAGACCATTGAGGGGGCTTATATCGATTCGGTGTTTGTGCCGGAGATGTTGCGCCGGTTCAAGACGGCCAAGCGCAAGGTAATCAAGGCCATGGAATTGGCCCAGAAGAGCGGCATCGACATCACGGCCCTGGGCGGCTTTACCTCGATCATTTTTGAGGATTTCAACCTGCTTAAGGAGGAGCGCGTCAGCGCCACCGCCCTCGACTGGCAGAGGTTTACGACCGGCAACACCCACACCGCTTGGGTGATCTGCCGCCAGGTCGAGGAGAATGCGCCCCAATTGGGCATTAATCTGGCGACCGCCAAGGTGGCCGTAGTCGGCGCCAGCGGCGACATTGGCAGTGCCTGCTGCCGCTGGCTGCAGCGCTCCGGAGTTGGTGAACTGCTGCTTGTGGCCCGCCGTCCCCAGCCCCTGGTCGACCTGCAGGCCTCCCTGGGCCGTGGTCGGATCCTGGCCCTTGAAGAAGCCCTGGCCGAGGCCGACGTGGTTGTTTGGGTGGCGAGTCTGCCCCAGGGCCTAAATATTGAAGCCAGCAGCCTGCGCAAGCCCTGCCTGATGGTGGATGGCGGCTACCCCAAAAACCTTGACAGCAAATTCGTCAGTGATGACGTGCATGTGCTGAAGGGCGGCATTGTGGAGTTTTGGCAGGACATCGGCTGGCAGATGATGGAGGTGGCCGAAATGGCCAAACCCCAGCGCCAGATGTTTGCCTGTTTTGCCGAGGCGATGATTCTCGATTTCGAAGCGCGCCACACCAATTTCAGCTGGGGCCGCAACAACATCAGCTTGGAGTCCATGGATTGGGTCGGTGAAGCCTCCCTGCGCCATGGCTTCAGGGCCCTGGGCCTGGAGCAGGCATCCCGCCCCAGCCCTGGGGCGGGACTCCCCGCCGTCTAGGCACCCCACCCCGACCCAGCTCCGCCTGGCTTTTCCCCTCCTACTGGTTTTCCTTCCCACTGGTTTTCCAGCCCAGTGGTTTCCACCCCCACTCCCTTCCCGTTTATGGCCCGCCGTCCACTGTTGGAGTTCGAAAAACCCCTGGTGGAACTGGAGGAGCAGATCGAGCAGATCCGCCAGCTGGCCAAGGACTCCGAGGTGGATGTCAGCCAACAGCTGCACCAGTTGGAAACCCTGGCGGCCCGCAGGCGGGTCGAAATCTTTAGCAGCCTCAGTCCGGCCCAGAAAATCCAGGTGGCCCGCCACCCCCAGCGCCCCAGCACCCTCGATTACATCCAGGTGCTGACCGATGAGTGGTATGAGCTCCATGGTGATCGCCGTGGCTCCGATGACCAGGCCCTCGTTGGGGGCATCGGCCGCATTGGCGACCAGTCGGTGGTGCTCCTCGGCCAGCAGAAGGGCCGCGACACGAAGGAAAACGTCGCCCGCAACTTCGGCATGGCCTCGCCCGGTGGCTACCGCAAGGCGATGCGGCTGATGGAGCACGCCGACCGCTTTCGGTTGCCGATCATCAGCTTCATCGATACTCCCGGTGCCTATGCCGGCGTGCTGGCGGAAGAACTCGGCCAGGGCGAGGCCATTGCCGTCAACCTGCGCGAGATGTTCCGTCTGCGGGTTCCGATTATTGCCACCGTGATCGGTGAGGGCGGCTCCGGCGGCGCCCTTGGCATTGGCGTGGCCGATCGTTTGCTGATGTTTGAGCACAGCGTTTACACCGTGGCCAGTCCCGAAGCCTGCGCCTCGATCCTCTGGCGCGATGCCAGCAAGGCGCCTGTGGCCGCCGAAGCCCTCAAGATCACCGCCGCCGACCTGCTGCGCCTTGGCTTGATCGATGCGGTATTGCCCGAACCCTCCGGCGGCAACCACTGGGCCCCACTTCAGGCTGCAGAGACCCTGCGCGTCGCCCTGCTGGGCCAATTGGCCGACCTGCAGCAGTGCAGCGAGGGGGAGTTGATCGACCAGCGCTATGCCAAGTTCCGGCGCATGGGGCAGTTCCTCGACCGGGGTGTGCTCACGGGAGCCTCCCGGGCTGGTTAAGGGGCCGGGCCGGGGCGCCAGTTGCCCGCCTGGTTTGCTCCCCCCGACCCCCAATCCCGGGCCAGGGCTCTTAAGGTTGTCTTCCAATCCTTGGCGACCGCGCTAGCGGCGTCGTAACCGGTCTTGCCCGTTGCCCTGATCACCGGAGCGTCGAAAGGCATTGGCGCCGCCAGCGCCCGCCTGTTTGGCCAAGCTGGTTATGACCTTTTACTGGTGGCGCGCAATACCGCCGCCCTAGGCGCGTTGGCTGCCGAACTGACCCCCCTCGGGGTCCGGGTCGAAACCGCCGGGATTGATCTGGGCTCTGCTGATTCGATCGCTCCGGCCTTGGCCGAGCTGCTCGATCGGGGCCTGTTGCCCAATGTGGTGATCAACAATGCCGGGGTTGCTGCAACGGCGTCCCTCTCACAAATGCCCCTGGCTGATTGGCAATGGCTGATTCAACTGAACCTCACCAGTGTTTTTCAGGTCTGCCAGGCCGTTCTACCTGCCCTGCGCCAGGGCCCAGGGGGCTTGATCATCAATGTCAGCAGCCATGCGGCCCGCCAGGCCTTCCCAGACTGGGGGGCTTACTGCGTGAGCAAGGCCGCCCTGGCGTCCTTCAGTCGCTGCCTGGCCGAAGAGGAACGCGCCCACGGGATCAGGGTCACCACCCTCACCCTGGGTGCGGTGAATACGCCCCTTTGGGACAGTGAGACCGTTCACAGTTCCTTCGACCGCCGTGCCATGCTTTCCATAGACACTGCCGCTGAAGCCCTTCTTTATCTGGCGCAGCAGCCCCCCTCCCAAGTTGTGGAGGATCTCACCCTTATGCCGTCCGCCGGCGCCCTTTGATTCCCATCCATGACCGCCACCCTGCCCACCAACATCACCACACGCGCCACCAGCACGCCTGAGCTGGCGCCCCTGCCGATCAGTCGGCGCATTAGCCAGCGCCTCGATGCGGCAGGGGCGGCCTATCTGGCCAACGACAACATCTCCGAGCACCTCCAAGATGGTGAGCTAGATCAGTTGGAAGTTGAGGTTGCCGGCAGGGTGCGGGAGCTGCTGCGCAGCCTTGTGATTGATATTGATAACGACCACAACACTGAGGAGACTGCCGAGCGCGTCGCCCGCATGTACCTCCATGAGGTCTTTAAGGGTCGTTATCATCGGCAACCCAAAATCGCTAGTTTCCCCAACGTCAAAAAGCTGGATGAAATCTATACTGTCGGTCCAATTACGGTCCGTTCTGCCTGCTCCCACCACCTGGTGCCCATTCTTGGCAATTGCTGGATTGGCATCAAGCCCGGAGATCGGGTGATCGGCCTCTCCAAATTTTCACGGGTTGCCGACTGGGTCTTTTCCCGGCCCCACATCCAGGAAGAGGCGGTGATGATCTTGGCCGACGAGATTGAGCGGCTTTGTGAACCGGAAGGCCTGGCGATTCTGGTCAAGGCGCAGCACTATTGCATGAAATGGCGTGGAGTTAAAGAACCCCAAACGAGCATGGTTAATTCGGTTATGAGGGGTGATTTCCGCCATGACCCCAGCCTGAAGCAGGAATTCTTTGAACTGGTCAAGCAACAAGAGTCGGCGCTCTATTGAGCTCGCGATGAACTGATTTTCGCGAATCGACAAACCAGCCTTAATCGTAATTGGGGCTAGCGAGGTTAGATAAGTCTATGGTTTTAAGATGAAATAGCCTAAGCCTTTAGCGCAAGCTCCCAAAGTTCGCCTAGGGCCATTCATCGGCCCTAGGCTGTTTGGGGCTGTCTATTGGGCAACGGCTCGAATTGGTCCGATTGCTATCGACGACACGCGTTTTACTGTGCCGTTCTGATTGACCACGGCAACCACCATCACCTGTTGGCCGATATCAATGGCGGCGGGAACATACGTGGTGCCCTGGGCGCTTTCAATCAACACCCAGCTGCGTTGGCCAGGGGCCAACCGGTACCAGTGGTAGTTGGCCTGGGGCACGGCCATGGACGCATCCAACTGGGCTGTGGCCACCAACAATTGGCCCACCGCCGCCTTGCCCTTGAGCACCAGCTGCTGCAGACCGCTGATCTGTTGTTGCACCGCCCCCTCTAACTGGATGTCGTTAGAGATCTCCTGGCGCATGATCTTGATCTGTTGCTGGGGATCGGCAGTGACCCCCGGGATGCACTGGAGGCTGGCCCCCACCAGTTGGCAGCCAACCATGTCCTGGCTCCAGCCGGCCGTGGCGGGACCGAGCAGGCCCGTGCCCAGCAGAAGCGCCCAAAGGGCTGAAGAACGCCAGGGGGCCATGGAGGGCAACGCAACGGGTCCAATCCTGGCAGCTGGCTGCGGCGGAACGAGGACTGAGGTTTCGAGAGGGACTGGAATCGCTTCGCCCTTCTCCCCAATCCCTGCCCCTGGGGTATCTCGCTGAATCGTTTCCCTGATCGATCGGCCCGGCTAGTGCTGGCGCCAGGCCTCCACTGCGGCCACCAGCTCGGCAACGCGGCCCAGGATCTTGTCGCCGGGAGCGCGCTCTAGGGCACTGGAGGCATCAAGACCATCCGGCCGGATTTGGTCCAAAATTGGCGTCACCCGTTCCGCTGAGATGCCGCCGGCCAGCCACCAGGGCAAGCAGGGCCTAAAACCAGCCAAGAGCTCGATCGGGATTGCCTGGCCCGTTCCGCCGAGCTGGTCTGCCACCCAGGCATCGAGCAGCAGGCCATCCACGACCCCTTCATAGGCAAGGGCTAGGTCCAGATCGGCGCCTGAGCGAATGCGCAGGGCCTTCCAAAGGGGCAAGCCCAGGCGCCGCTTGAGCTCGGCGCAGCGCTGGGGCGATTCCTGGCCGTGGAGTTGCAGCACCTGATGGCCCTGGCCTGTTCCCAGCCCGTCGAGCTCGCCATCTAGGGGGTCGGCCACCACGAGAACCCCCAGGCAGGCCGGATTAGCGGCGGCCATGGCAGCAAAGAGGGCCGGCCGCTGGCCTGGAGCCAGCCAACGGGGCGAGCTGGCCACGCCGATCACCCCGAGGGCCTGGACCCCCATGGCCGCCACGGCGGCCGCCTGGTCGTTATGGCGTAGGCCGCAGATCTTCAGCCAGGGAACCGGCGCCTGGGGCGGATGGGGCGGGATTGGGACCAGGTTTGGCGCGGGGCGGGCGGACTGGTCAGCGGTCGGATGGGCTTCGGGCACGGGGGTGTGGCTCCACCAAGGCGGGCGGGCTGGTTCGCAGGGAAGTCTTTCTAGGATTAGGGCAACGGGGTAACGGGTGTGGGTGAAGGCTTTCAGCTCTTGCGGATCCGGGGCATTCCCCTACGCATCCATCCCAGCTGGTTTGTGATCCTGGCCCTGGCCACCCTGGGCTTCCAGCAGCAGTACGACCAGCAGGCCCTCCTGGGGCCAGGTGTCCCTGGATCTGAACCTTTGAGCTGGCTGCTTGCCCTGGCTACGGCCCTGCTGTTGTTTGGGTCTGTCCTGCTCCATGAGCTGGGCCATTCTTTTGCCGCGATTGCCCAGGGGGTCAAGGTGCGCAGCATCACCCTGTTCCTACTGGGGGGGGTCGCCAGCATCGAGCGGGAATCCTCCACCGCCCGGGGGGCCTTGATCGTGGCGGCGGCCGGACCCCTGGTGAGTTTGCTGCTGGCGGCGGGCTTGATCGCGGCCAGCCATGGCGCCACCCACCTCTCGCCCCCCTTGGGCGCCATGGTCAGCCAGCTCGCAGAACTCAATCTCGTCTTGGGTTTATTTAATCTCTTACCCGGCTTGCCCCTGGATGGGGGCCTGATCCTCAAGGCCTTGGTTTGGCAGTGGACCGGCAGCCACCGTCGCGGCGTCCAGGTTGCCACGGCCTCAGGTCTCATGCTCTCCTTGCTGGCCATCGGCTTGGGCACCGTGGTGCTGCTGCGCAGCGGCAGCGTCGGCGGCCTTTGGTTGATCCTGCTCGGCTGGTTCGGCTTTGGCGCCGCCCGCAACCAGACCCAGTCCCAGGCCCTCCAGGCGGTTTTGCGGGATCTCAAAGTGCGCGATGGCGCCCGCCGCCGCTACCGGGTGCTGGAGCCCAGCACCAGCCTGCGCCAATTGAGTCGCCTCAGGCTCGCCGATCCCGAGGGGCTGGCCGATTGGTTGCTGGTCTGTGAGGGCGGCCGCTGGCGCGGCCTGATCGATGACGCTCCCCTCCAGACCCTGCCGGTGCAGCGCTGGGACGAGGAACGGATCGGCGACCACCTCCGTCCCCTAGCCGATCTCCCTTCCATCCGCGATGACGCTCCCCTTTGGCAGGCCGTGTTGCAACTCGAGGCAGCTAGCCCGCCCCGCTTGCTGGTGCTCAGTGCCGCTGGCCTGCCCTGTGGAACGATCGAACGGCCGGAACTTGCTGAGGCCGTGCTGGCCAAGCTGGGGGTGCGCCTGCCCCTCCCCCTGCTGGAGGTGGCCCGCCGCCAGGGCACCTATCCGATGGGTTTGCCCCTGGCTGCCGTGGCCGAGGGCATGGCGGCGAGTGCCAGTCAGGTTGACCCGGGCGCGAATCCCAAGGGCAGGGGCCTAGGGCCTAGGCATGGTCAGGGTCTGGATTAAGACCTGATGGGGTCTGGCCCTGGCTAGATCCCGTCAGGAAAAACCTTGGGTTGGCTGGCGACACGCCTGTGTAATTCCGCCCATTCCTGACGATCCAGCGGGCGCTCTTGTAATGGGCCGCCACCCAGATCGATTTCCGCCGCCCGGCGCAGCCGCACCCCTAGGGCCGCAGTTCCCTCCGGCAGGAGCGGCAGCTCCGGCGGGGGCTCCTGGAACAGCTGCCACCAGAGCTCCGGGGGGGGATCGATCAGCAGGCTGCCGTGCTGTAACAGCACCCCCCGGCGCCAAAGCTGGGCGCTGCCAATCCGTTTAGCGCCGTTGCCATGGACCAGATCGGCGGCGCTGGATCTGGCAAAACAACTCCCGCTGTCACCGCCTGCCTGGCCCGTGCCGAAGCTCAGGGGTAGGCCCAGCTCGGCGAAGGTCCGTTGCAGCCAGCGGCAATGGTGGCGGTAGGCCTGGCGTCGATCCCTGGCTGGATTGGGTTGGATCAGGGCGTAGGTGAGGCTGCCGGCATGGAGCACGGCCCGACCGCCGCTCGGACGCCGCACAAGGCCGAGCTGGCCCTGCCCGGCCAGGGCCAGCCAGGCGGCGGGCAGATGGCGTTGGTGATAGCCCAGGGACAGCCATGGCCCGGACCAGCTGTACAGCCTGAGGCAGGCCTGGGGCACCCTCGCGGCCACGGCCTGGTCGAGCAACAGTTCGTCGAGGGCCATCTGGAAGGGCCCGCTGCCCGCCAGGGGCGGAATCCAGCGCCAGGGGGTGCTCACGGCTGGGGAGAAAGGGGCCGCTCGGGCATGGGGGATGCTGGGGTGCTGTTTCAGCTGCAGGGAATGGCCGCGGTGCCCTGGGAGCTGCTCCCGCTGATCCCCATGGGCATCATCGCCGGGCTGCTGGCCGGCCTGCTGGGCATCGGCGGCGGACTGGTGTTTTCACCCCTGCTGTTGGGGTTGGGTCTGGCCCCACACCAGGCCCTCGCTACAAGCACCCTGGCGATCCTGCCAACCACCTTTGCCGGCAGCTGGACCCATTGGCGCAATGGCAGTTTGCCGCTCCGTGGTGCGGCAGCGATCGGTCTTGGTGCCTTGGGCGGCGGTCTGCTGTTCAGCCACCTGGGCAGTGGTGTACGGGGGTGGTTGCTGCTGGGTCTGCAGGCCCTGATGTATCTGGCCTTAAGCCTGGTGATCGAGCCCCGCCACCCCCTGCCCGGCCAGGACAGCACGGCCGCTCGCCTGCGGCTGGGCCCCCTGGTCCTGGTCGGCCTGGTGGCCGGCTGCGCCAGCGGCATGCTCGGCGTCGGCGGTGGCCTTGTGATGGTGCCGCTGATGGTGCGTGGCTTGGCGGTGCGGGTTTACACGGCGATCCGGCTCAGCACCTTGGCCGTGTTCGCCTCCGCGGCAGCCTCTTCGGCCACGTTCCTGGCCGATGGCCGCGGCAACCTGGCCATGGCCCTGGTGCTGGGGCTCAGCGCCGGCCTGGGGGCCCGCTGGTCAGCCCAACGCCTGCAAAGGGTCAGCGAGGCCCGGCTGGTTTGGCTACTACGCCTGTCCTGCTTGCTGTTGGCAATCGATTCTGGGCGCCGGGCCCTTGGCTTGCTGCTGGCAAGCCCTTAGGCATGGGGGTCTGAAGCCAGCCTCCCGGTCCGGGCTGGAAGCCGTAGCGGGGGGGCCTGGGCAGGGGGCGGGCCCTAGTCGAGGGCCGTCCAGAAGTGGGGATCGAGGTCGTAGCCCAAAACGGTGGCCATGGCGGTGAGCTGGCCGCGGCAGGCGAGCCCCTGGCTGCGGCCCCAGGCCTCCAGTAGGAACAGGCGATGGGTGATCCACAGCTCCAGGCTGGCGGGGGCAAAGCGGATCCCCTCGCTGCGGCTGAAGCTGTGGGGCAGCTGCATGGCCACATGGCGGCAGAGCTGGCCGCTGCTCCGCTCCAGCAGCAGAGTCAACCAGGGATAGTGGGCGTCGGCCCGCAGGCTCCAGAGCCGCAGTTCGTCAATCTCCGAGGGCTCCCGTGGATCTTCCGGGGCCTGGGGCCAGCTAAAGCTGAGGCTCAGCTGACCGCTGCGGGCCAGCAGCTCGGCCGGGGCTAGCTCCAGCCAGGGCTTCAAGACGGAAAGGTCAAGCTGGCGCACCTGGTCAGCGCTCACCACAACCGTCTCGGGCGTGCCTAAGGCCGGGGGCAGGGGACCTGGAGTCACGGGACCTTGGGTCACGGGACCAGGGGACACGGGGTCTGGGGACAAGGCGAGCAGGCCAAGGGCGTGGGGCCAGCGTTGCCTGGCGGGTCCCTGGGGGTCAAGAGCTGTGACAGCCAGGGCCAGAGTGGTGGTCGGATTGGCGCCGGGGGCAAACAATGGGTGCGAAGACATTGGCAAATGCCCCCCATGGCCCACACCCTCACCCTGGCTGAAGTGGCGATTGCCCTGGTGGTGGCTGCCCATGCTGGTGTTCTGGCCGTTCGTCTGGCGGTGACCTTGCATGAGTCCTGAAGCCCTTGGCAGGATCAGATCGGCCTGCTAAAAGCAGGAGAACTTGGTTCGATTGAGCTTTGAGCACCCGCCGGCCCGCCCGATCAGCCCAGGGGAGATCCGCTCCCGATAGCCGTTCGCAAGACCGTTCTCAGGCTGGTGCCCAGGATTCGAGCTCCAGGCGCTCCCCGGCCCGTCCCCATGACGGCAGCCTGAAGCGAAGTGAAACCCAGGCTGGTAGCTCCAAGCCAGTGGGGTCTTTCACCAGGCTGTTTGCCTTGCCAAGCTTTGGCGGGGGCCAGCCTCCCCTAGGGCGATCCGGCTATGGGCAGGCAGAGGCTGCCAATGGGGCCTTGCCCTTGGTCCATCCCTCCAGTGACCAGCAGGAAAAGATTTGTAGTGCCATCGGTTTGAGCATCAAGGTGGGCTTGTCCTTGGTGGCGGCCGTCAGTTTGGTGCGCCTGGCTGGGGCTTATCAGGAACGGCTCGATCGCAATGGCGAAATTACGGCCATCTTGGCGATTGAGCAGGCCAAGCTCAACAAGGCCGAAGACCGTTTTGACCGTCTCTTTGCCACTGGTGGTGAACAGCGCTTGATCCGGGAGCAGGATCAATGGATTGCCCCCGATCGGCTTCGGATTGTCTGGGAACACTCCAGTGGATTGCCAACTGTTGAGCCCCCGGCTGTGAAAGCCTTCAAAGCTTTAGTCCATCCCTAGGTTGGTTGCCGTTCAGTCCCAGGCTCCATCGTGTCCGCCCAGCAATCGTCCGCCACTGAACCAGCCGCCATGCCGTTAGCGGATCCAGCCAGTGGTAAGCCCGGCACCGTCTTGATCACGGGCACCACGTCGGGCGTCGGTCTGAATGCCTTGAAATCGCTCCATGATCGCGGCTGGACCGTGGTGACGGCGAATCGGGACCCGGTGCGGGCCGCAGCTGCCGCCAACTCCTTAGGCATTGATTCGGCCAAGGTTCACCATCTGCGCATGGACCTGGGCGATCTCGAGAGCGTGCGCGTGGGAGTGGAAACCCTGGTGGCCTCCCTGGGCCTGCCGCTCGATGCCCTGGTGATTAATGCCGCCGTCTATAAGCCCCGGTTAAAGCAACCCGAGTGGTCGCCGCAGGGTTATGAAATCTCCATGGCCACCAACCATCTGGGCCATTTCCTGTTGATCCAGTTGCTGCTCGAGGATCTCAAACGCTCGACCCACCCCTCGCCGCGGGTGGTGATCATGGGCACCGTCACCGCCAATTCCAAGGAGTTGGGCGGCAAGATTCCAATCCCGGCCCCAGCCGACCTGGGCGATCTGGCCGGCTTCAAGGCCGGTTTTAAGCCGCCAATCGCCATGGCCAGTGGCAAGGCCTTTAAGCCCGGCAAGGCCTACAAGGACAGTAAACTCTGCAACATGATCACCACCCAGGAGCTGCACCGGCGCCTGCATGGGTCCACCGGCATTGTGTTCAGTTCCCTCTATCCGGGCTGCGTGGCCGATACGCCCTTGTTTCGCAATACGCCGCGGGCCTTTCAGACAATTTTTCCCTGGTTCCAAAAGAACATCACCGGCGGTTACGTGAGCCAGGCCCTGGCCGGTGAGCGCCTGGCCCAGGTGGTGGCCGACCCGGCCTTTGCCGTTTCGGGGGTCCATTGGAGTTGGGGCAACCGCCAGAAAAAGGACGGCAAACAGTTTGTTCAGGAGCTCTCCGATCAGGCCAGCAACCCGGCCACCGCAGAAACGATGTGGACCACATCGATGCAATTGGTGGGCCTCGCCTGAGGCCTGGATTGCGGCGTATCGATCCTTTTGCCGTTGCCAAACTTGAAGCAGCGGAACAGTGCGGGAGAAGGCCCTAGGTCAGCTGGATGGCCCATGGATCAGGGGTGTCAATCAACAGTGGTCAAGCACCCCATGGGGGGATCCGCCTGGGAAGCCTTCGGTTGCGTTGATCGGGCAACAGGCTGAAACGGATCACGATTTCAGCCAGGTTTCAACCCAGATCTCCTGCCTAGGGCTTTGGCCAGGGCTAGGGCCGGTGTAAGGGTTGGATGGAATTGGGAATTGGGAATGGCTAGGGCTAGCCTCTCTCGAGGACGGTTAACTTTTTGCGAGGTGCTGCAGTTAGGAGTTTAATCGATTAGAATTGTATCTTAATTCCCTTGAATTAATTCATCGTCAATGGAGCAGGAAACCTATAATTATATGATCGTGTTTGGCGGATTGCTGTTGCTTTCGCTGTTGCTTTCGCTGTTGCTTTCGCTGTTGCTTTCGCTGTTGCTTGAGGGCATTGCCGAAAAGCTCAAGCTGCCTGGCATGTTGCTGATCTTGATTCTGGGCTTGTTGTTTCCCGATTTTTTGGGTGATAGCCAACCCTTGATTAGCCTCGATCAGGCCCAGGAGATTTCCAGCATTGGCCTTGTCGTGATTCTTTTTTATGGCGGGATTACCAGTCGCTGGATCGTAATGCGAAAGGTGATTTGGTCTGGGCTACGCATGGCTACCTTGGGCTGTTTGATCACGGCTGGCACGGTGACTGCCCTGATCTATGGGCTATCCCATCTAAACCTCCATAGCCATCTCCAGCCAGTCTTTACTGACCTTACGGGCTCGCGCATTGTGGCTGATTTGCCCCTTTCGCTGTTCATTGGGGCGATGCTCTGCAGTACGGATGCCACGGCCGTGCTGGCATTATTGCGTCCAATTGCCAATAAAATTCCCGGACGAGTCCTTACCTTAATCGAATGTGAATCGGGCTTTAATGATCCAGTTGCAGTTCTACTTGCCAGCCTGGCCCTGGCCCTGGCCAAGGGTCAACTAGAAGATCCCTTGATGGTGTTGCGCGATGTTGGGCTTGAATTTCTGGTCGGTGCCGTTGTTGGCTGGGCAGGGGCCTTGCTTGGCGCCAGGATTCTTTGCCGCGACCATTATTCCAAGCAAGGGGCTGGCGGCGAGGCCGTCAGCATGGCCCTATTGATGGTCACAACGGCAACGGCTTTCCATCTCGGCGGTAGTCCCCTGTTGTGTGCCTATGTGATGGGATGCGTACTGGGTAATTCCAGCAAGGTGGATGCGGAGGTGATTGCTAGAGACTTTTCTGTGTTCAATCGGGCCAGCGAGTTTGTGGTTTTGATCTGCCTTGGATTGGTGGTCTTCCCGGCCCATGTTTGGGTGGTTAAGGGCTATGCCTTGATGGTGTTCTTGATTACCATGGCCGGCCGCCTGGCGATGACCTTTTTTACCCTGCATCGCTCTCCGTTCAACGCTCCGGAGAAACTTTTTTCCACCTTTGTGGGCCTGCGCGGTGCGGTGCCGATTGCAATCGCCCTGCATGCAGCTGCCAGTCCGGTGGCCTGGGGTGCCTTGATGCCTGCCTTCGCTTTGGCGGTTGTGTTGTATGGCTTGGTGTTTCAGGGTTATTTCTTACCGGCGGCAGCAGACCTGCTGGCCTGGAGCCAACCTCCAGCTAATCCCGAGCTGGCGGCGGAAAGCTAAGCCCTTCTGAAGTAACCCAAATTGGCTGGTTACCTGTCCGAGAGAGGTCCCCCAGGGGCAGCTTTAGTGTTGCCGTCGCCGGTCCGTGGGCCTGGGTTTGAGTCGCTCGCTGGGATCGGGGCGGGGCAGGGGTTGGGGCCCAGGGGCAGGGTCCTCCTGGGGATCGAGATGGAGGAGATCCTGGAAATCGGCGTAAAGCTGACGTTCGCCTTCGCTGGTTGGTTGCTGGGCCTTGCCCCTGGCCAGGCCCCGGTTGGATTGGAGTTGGTTGGCCTGGGGCCGGCGCCGGCCATTGCCTGGGTTTGTTCCCCGGACCTGGCGGGCTTGGGGCTGGCCCGATGGGCTGGTGACAGGTGGCTTGGCCAGTTTCTCCTGTTCGCTCTGGCGCAGGCGCTCGAGCAGATGGGGCGGCACGGTGCCATCGGGGCTGACGGTGATCAGCTCCCGGAAGAGGGCGTCGGGATCGGTTTCGGTTTCAACCCGGTGGCGCTGCTCGCTGGCCCGTTTCGGCCCCTGGCTCGGCGGCGCCGACGCCGGCAGGGGCTTGGGCAGGGTGCGGCCCAATTCCTTAAGGCGCTCCAGGCTGCGGGGATCAAAGGCCATCTCAGCTGCAGCCCAGGCTGGTGCGGGTGGCCACACCGGTAACCGGATTGGTGCCGCTGGCGATGGCGCAAAGGGCCTTGAGGGCATCGGCCCTGAGGGGCACGTTGCTGAAATCGGCTCCTTCGATGCTCACACTGCGGAATTTTGTGTTGAAGGCGAAGGCATCAACAAGCACCGCGTTGTTGAGGTTGGTGCCTTCAAAAATGGCGGAATCGAGGGTGGCGTCGCGCAGGTCAGCGCCTGCCATGTCGGCATCCTGCAACTTGGCGCCAAACAGGCTGGCGCCGCGAAGGTCGGCGCCATGGAAGTTGGCTTCTCGCAGGTTGGTGAGGTTGAAGGTCACCCCCCGCAGGTCGGCTCCAGCAAAATCGGCGCCGATCAGGGACTGCTTGGCGTAATCCATGGCGGCCAAGGCCGGTGCTCCGGCCAGGAGCAGCAGCGACAGGGCCGCCCCCAACGCCAGGGCCGGGCTCCAGCCGCGGCGACTCCAGAGCCGGCTCAGGCGCTGCGACAGGTGGCGAAACATGGCAGCACCAGGACTGCAGCAAGCCTAGGCAGCAGCGCCAGCGCCCCTGGGGTGCTGGCGGCTTGACGGGACCGATGGCGGGAACCCTGGTCCCATGGGAGGGGTGATGGCAAGGACAAGTCAGCAGCGCCAGGGCGGCTGGGCCGAACAGCGGGCCCTGCGGCTGTTGCTCTCGCGGGGCTGGAGTTTGGTGGCGCGGAACTGGTCCTGCCGCTGGGGCGAGCTGGATCTGCTGGTGGCTAAGGGCAACCGCCTGTTGCTGGTGGAGGTGAAGGGCCGCGCCCAGACCGGTCTGGACCGGGGGGGCGTAGGGGCCCTCGATGGCCGCAAACGGCGACGGGTTAGTCGCGCCTGGAGCTGTTGGCTGGTCGACCATCCCGATTGGCAAGACTGCAGCGTTGAACTGGTTTGCGCCCTGGTGCCCCTGCCACCGCTTAGGGGGCCGGTGCGCTGGGTGCGGTGGGGTTAGCCGATGGCGCGGCAGCGGGGGTGGCTGCCGGGGCGGGCGGGGGCGAGCTGTAGGTCACGGAGCAGATGTAACGGGTATCGCCACCCCGCATGTCCACCTCCTGGCAGCTGCTGCCCATAACGGTGGCCCCGCTGGGGATCTGGCTGGTGGCCCGCTGAATGGCATTGCTGCTGTCCCAGATCGATTCGGCCGTCACCGAACCAGCCAGGGCCGCCGGTGCCTGGCTGGCCAGCAGCAGGCCCGCTGCGAGCACCCTTAGCCGTGCCCCCCTGGGAGGCACCAGAGCCGGTGGGTGGTCTTGGTTTTGGGCTTGGGTCTGGAGGGGGCTCTGGGCCCTGGGCTGGCGCTGATCGCTGGCCATGGCGCTTGGGATCACTGCCCCCTGTCTATGGCCGGACCCCAGCCAGGGCAATCTGGGAGCCAGATCGACCCCCAGCTCCCCCCGGTCATGACCTTCGCGGCCCACCACGCCCGCAAGCGCTTTGGCCAGCATTGGCTGGTTGATGCCAGCGTGCTGGATCGCATCGTGGCCGCCGCTGCGCTCACCGGCGCCGACCGGGTCCTGGAGGTGGGACCGGGGCGGGGTGCCCTCACCGAGCGGCTACTGGCCTCAGCGGCTGCGTCTGTGGCGGCAGTGGAGCTGGACCGGGACCTGGTAGCGGGCCTGCGGGACCGGTTCGGTGCCGATCCCCGCTTCAGCCTGCTCCAGGGCGATGGCCTTGAGGTGCCCCTGCCTGCCGCCAACAAGGTGGTCGCCAATATTCCCTACAACATCACTGGGCCCCTGCTGGATCGCCTGGTGGGGCGCCTGGACCGCCCGGTGCAACGGCCCTACGAGCGCCTGGTGTTGCTGGTGCAGCAGGAGGTGGGCGAGCGCATCCGCGCCAAACCAGGCAGCAGTGCTTTTTCGGCCCTGAGTGTGCGCATGCAACTGCTAGCCAGTTGCACCACGGTTTGCCCCGTGCCGCCGCGCTGCTTTCAGCCGCCGCCGAAGGTGCAATCCGAGGTGGTGTGCCTCGATCCCCTGCCCCCCGAGCAGCGGCTGGCCCCGGAGCTGGCCCGCACCGTCGAGCAGTTGCTGCGCCGCTGCTTCGCCTCCCGCCGCAAGATGGTGCGCAATACCCTTGCGGGTCTGCTGGCGGAGCCGGAGCTGCAGGCCCTGGTCGCCGCGGCGGGGGTGGAGCTGCAGCAGCGGCCCCAGGAGATTGCCCCGGCCCAGTGGGTGGAGTTGGCGGCCGGCTTGAATCAACGGATGGCAATCCAAGCCCCTTCCGCCTGAGCCATGCCCGAACTGACCGTTTTGGCCCCGGCCAAGATCAACCTGCACCTGGAGGTGCTGGGCCTGCGCGCCGATGGCTTCCACGAGCTGGCGATGGTGATGCAGAGCCTCGATCTGGCCGACCGGCTGGTGTTCAACCCCACTGCCGATGGCCAGATCAGCCTGAGCTCTGACACCGCGGAGCTGCCCACGGACGGCTCCAACCTGATCGTCCGCGCCGCCGAGCTGCTGCGGGCCCGCTCGGGCTTGCCGGAACTGGGCGCCCGCATCGACCTGCAGAAGCGCATTCCCATTGGGGCCGGCCTGGCGGGGGGCTCTAGCGATGGCGCAGCCGCCCTCGTGGGGCTCAATGCCCTCTGGGGCTGTGGCTTTGCGGCGGCGGAACTGCTGGCCATGGCCACGGCCCTGGGCTCGGACATGCCCTTCTGCCTGGATGGCGGCACCCAGCTCTGTTTCGGCCGCGGGGAACGGCTCGAACCCCTGGAGCTGGCCCAGCCGCCCAGCCTGGGCGTGTTGCTGATTAAGCATCCCCAGGCGAGTGTCTCCACCCCCTGGGCCTACGGCCGCTGCCGCGAGCTGCGCGGCGATTTCTACCTGGAGCTCGAGGCCGATTTCGAACAGCGGCGTCAGGCCCTGCGCCAGGGCCCCCTGGTGGCGGCCCTGGCCGCAGAGGGTCCCTTGCCGCGCCTGCGCAACGACCTGCAGGCGGTGGTGGAGCCGGAGGTGGGGAGCGTGGGTGAGGGCCTGGCCCTGCTGCGCGGCCTTGATGGGGCCCTGGCCGTGGCCATGAGCGGCTCCGGCCCCAGCCTGTTTGCCCTCTTCGAGGACCTGGCGGCAGCCTCAGCGGCCCAGGCGGTCCAGGCGGGACCCCTGGCGGCCGCCGGTTTTGAGTCCTGGTGCTGCCGCTGTACCGGCTCGGGTGCCACCCTTGATCCAGCTGTGGCCCCCTTGTGAGTGATGTCCCCTCCAGGCCCCCCGGGGCCGCCAGCGACGAGCCCACCGCCCGGGGGGCAACCGTGCCGATGCCGATGACCAAGCCGGTGAGGCAGTTATCCGCAAGCCTGGATGCCAACCAAGGCGATGGGCCCAGCAGCGAGCCAACCGGGCCGAGCCCTAAGCACCCGGTGGCCTACCTCTCCGGTTCGCTCACCAGTGCCCTGATCGCCTGGTTGTGCCTGCTCTTCTCCCAGCGGGTGGTGCTCTACTTCAGCCTGCATCCGCCCCACTACTCGGCCCGGATCGCCCAGTCGATCGCCACCGCCATCAAGACCCTGATTGTGGGCATGGGGTTCCTCTCCACGTTCTCGAGCGCCTTCGTGGCCCTGGGGCTGTTTCTGGTGTTCATCCGCAGTCTGAGCCGGGCCAAGGCCCCCGGGGCTTCCTAACCTCAAGCCAAGCAATTGCGACCGCCGGCTGCCATGACCGTCCACGACCTGGAGCTGCTGGTGCTGCTGCTCTCCCCCGGGATGCTGCTGTCGGTGCTGCTGCTGGCCACCTTCGCCGCCGGCGGTTGATCCTGGGAGGCCGCTGATCCAGCGGCCTCCCAGGTGGGGCTTGAGATAGGTTGGCCGCTCCCCCCGGCAGCGGCCGGGACCGCAACCCCGCCGTGGCAGAGACGCTTCTCTTCAACGCCTTGCGCGAAGCCATCGACGAAGAGATGGCCCGCGACCCCTACGTCTGTGTGATGGGTGAGGACGTCGGCCAGTACGGCGGCTCCTACAAGGTCACCAAGGATCTCTACGAGAAATACGGCGAGCTGCGGGTGCTGGATACCCCGATCGCCGAGAACGGTTTTACCGGTATGGCAGTGGGTGCCGCGATGACAGGCCTGCGGCCCATCGTTGAAGGCATGAACATGGGCTTCTTATTGCTCGCCTTCAACCAGATCTCCAACAACATGGGGATGCTGCGTTACACCAGCGGCGGCAATTACACGATTCCCACGGTGGTGCGGGGACCCGGAGGGGTGGGCCGCCAGCTTGGCGCCGAACACAGCCAGCGGTTGGAGGCCTATTTCCACGCCGTGCCTGGCATCAAGATCGTGGCGGTGAGCACCCCCACTAACGCCAAGGGCCTGATGAAGGCGGCGATACGCGACAACAATCCGGTGCTGTTCTTTGAGCATGTGCTGCTCTACAACCTCAGCGAAGAGATCCCCACGGGCGACTACATCTGCGCCCTCGACCAGGCCGATGTGGTTCGGGAAGGCAAGCACGTGACAATTCTCACCTACTCCCGCATGCGCCACCACTGCCTTAAGGCGGTTGAGCAGCTCGAAAAGGAGGGCGTGGATGTGGAGCTGATTGATCTAATTAGCCTGAAGCCCTTTGACATGGAGACGGTCGCCCGCTCGATCCGCAAAACCCACAAGGTGATCGTGGTCGAGGAATGTATGAAGACCGGAGGTATTGGCGCCGAATTGATCGCCCTGATCACCGAGCATTGCTTCGACGACCTTGAAGCCAGGCCGATTCGGCTCTCCAGCCAGGACATCCCCACCCCCTACAACGGCGCCCTGGAAAACCTCACCATCATCCAGCCCCACCAGATCGTTGCGGCGGCCAAGCAACTTCACTCCGGCCAACTCTGATATGGCACGTCAACAGGGGTGGTTTGCCTTGATCCTGGCCCTGGCGATTGCGGCTGGTGCCCTGCTCGCCAGCTTCCCGCTGCAATTGGGATTGGACCTCCGCGGCGGCAGCCAGCTGACCTTGCAGGTGTTGCCCAGCGGCCGCGTTAAGACCGTTGAGAAGGAGCAGCTCGACGCGGTGAAGGATGTGCTCGAGCGCCGCATTAACGGTTTGGGCGTGGCCGAATCCACCCTCCAGACCGTCGGCAGCGACCAGCTCGTGTTGCAGCTGCCTGGCGAACAGGACCCCAGCCGCGCCGCCAAGGTGCTCGGCACCACGGCCCTGCTGGAGTTCCGGGTGCAGAAGGCCGGCACCGAGGCCGAGATGCAGGGGCTGCTGAAGCTCAAGCGCCAGGTGGATGCGGTCTTGGGCCTGCGCAAGGCCAAGGTGGCCGCGGCCGCCCCTACGGACAAGCCGGTCGAACCCAAGCCCAGCCTCTCGGCCGAGGATCTGGCTAAGGCGCTCACCTCCCTGGGGCTGACCGTGCCCCCCGGGGCCTCGGAAACGGACCAGCTTGAGCTTCTACAGAAAGAAGTCAACCGCCGGATCGTCGCCCTGTTTGACCCCTCGAGCCTCACGGGCAAGGATCTGGTGAGCGCCGGCCGCCAGCAGGATCAAAGCGGTAATGGTTGGGATGTCACCTTGGCCTTCAACCGGGAGGGCGGCGAAAAGTTTGCCAGCCTCACCCAGTCGATCGCGGGTACGGGCAGGTTGCTGGGCATCGTGCTGGATGGCCGCTCGATCAGTGAGGCCAGCGTGGGACCGGAGTTCAAAGCCGCCGGCATCGCCGGTGGTTCGGCCAGCATCTCCGGCCGTTTTACGGCCGATGAGGCCCGCGATTTGGAGGTTCAGCTGCGGGGGGGCTCCCTGCCCCTGCCGGTGAAGGTGATTGAGGTGCGCAGCATCGGCCCCTCCCTTGGGGCGGAAAATGTGCGCACCTCCCTGGTGGCGGCCCTTTCGGGCCTGGCCTTGGTGGCGGTGTTCATGGTGGTCGTCTATCGGCTGCCAGGGGTGGTATCGGTGCTGGCTCTGGCCCTCTATTCACTCTTCAACTTGGGCATCTATTCCCTCATTCCGGTCACCTTGAGCCTGCCTGGTATTGCTGGCTTCATCCTCTCGATCGGCATGGCGGTGGATGCCAACGTGCTGATCTTTGAGCGCATCAAGGAAGAGCTGCGAGCCGGCAATAGCTTGATTCGCTCGATTGATACGGGCTTTTCCCTGGCCCTCTCCTCGATCCTTGATGGCCATGTCACTGGCCTGATCAGCTGCATCGCCCTATTTAGCTTGGGCACCGGCCTAGTCAAGGGCTTTGCCGTGACCTTGGCGATTGGCCTGCTGCTCAGCCTGTTCACCGCCCTGACCTGCACCCGAGCCCTGCTGCGGCTGTTAATGAGCTACCCATCCCTGCGCCGCAGCAGCTACTTCCTGCCGCTGGCCCAGCTTCCCCCGGCGTCCACCTGAGACCACCTCCAAGCCTGTGACCGTGACCGAGAGCCCCACCCCCCGTTTCCGCATCAGCCGGCACAAGCGACTGGCCTGGTGGGTCTCGGGCCTGGCCTGCCTGTTGAGTGTGGTAGGCCTGCTGGTCAGCTGGCTTAGCCCTGGCATTGGGGCCCCCCTGAAGCCGGGCCTCGACTTCACCGGCGGCACCCAGATCCAGCTGGAGCGCCAATGCGTGCTTTCCGATTGTGGCTCGATCACGGTCGACCAGCTTCAGGCTGGGCTGGCGGCCCTCACCTTGCCGGCTAAGGCCAAGGAGCAGGCCCCCAGCCTCGCGAGTGCCAAGGTCCAACTGCTTGATGGTGGCCAAACTCTGCTGCTGCGCTTACCGGTGCTAGAGGCAGACCAGAGCCAGGCGGTGATTGTCGGCATCGATCGCTTGGCCGGCCCCCTGAAAACAACCGGCACCTCCGTTAATACCATTGGCCCCACCTTGGGATCCCAGTTGTTGCAGGGAAGCCTGGTGTCGTTGCTGGTCAGTTTTGCGGCAATCGCCCTCTATATCACCTTTCGCTATGACCGGGTCTTCGCCTTCCTGGCGATCGTGGCTCTGGCCCATGATGTGATCATTACCTGTGGTCTATTTGCCTGGCTCGGCATCTTTTTCGGCATTGAGGTCGATTCGCTTTTTGCTGTCTCATTGATTACCGTTGCCGGCTATTCGGTGACCGATACCGTTGTCGTCTTTGACCGCATCCGCGAACAGAAAAAGGCCTTGGCTCAGCTGCCATTGATCGAACAAGTTGATGTGGCCGTGGATGCCACCTTGACCCGCTCCCTCTACACATCCTTAACGACCCTCTTGCCCCTTCTGGGCCTGATCTTCTTTGGCGGATCTAGTTTATTTTGGTTCTCCGTGGCCTTGGCCGTGGGGATTGCAGTGGGAAGCTGGTCCAGCATTGGTGTGGCCCCAACCCTGCTGCCCGTGCTGTCACGGCGCTGATGGGGCGTGTCTCCTGGCTTGTTGTGGTACTGGCCGTTCTGGCGATTCTAGATTTATGGAGTGAATTGCAGCTGCTCGGTGAGCATTTCACTTGGTCTTCACTGGGTTATGCCGTTGGCCAGCACCCCCTAGCTGTGGCCGTGTTGCTGCTGCTGATCTTGAGGCCAACTCGACTGCGCTAATTGGGGCGATCGACAAGCCTGAACCAGAAAGCTGAACCAGAAAGCTGAACAAGAAGAGCGATCAAAAAGGCTGGGGCTCACTAGCTCTGATGAGGCCTACCAGTTGTCCATGATCTCTTCCACCAGCACCTTCTGGGCGATGACCTGGAGCACCACCACCCCAGGCAGGGCTAGGAGTACCCCGGGCAGGCCCAACAGGGCCCCCAGGCACAACTGGGCCATCAGGGCCACCGTGGGCAGCAGGTTGACCGTGCGGCTGAGCAGGATCGGCGTGAGCAGGAAGGCTTCGCCGTTCTGGAGCACCATCCTCAACACCAACACCTGGGCCACCTTGGCTGGCGATACCAGCAGGGCCATGGCCAAGGGCAGCAGGGTGGCTACGGTCGGGCCGATCGTGGGCACAAAGGTAAGCAGACCGCAGACCAGGGCACTCAGGAGGGCCAGGGGCACCTTCAGGGCCGCCAGGCCGGCCCAGGTTAAAAGAAACACACTGCTGCCCGAGATCGTCATGCCGGCCAGCCAGCCGCCGAGGGCCTGGCGGCAGTCCCGCAGCAGGTCGGCCATTAGGGGCCGGTAGCTCTGGGGGGTGGCGGCCAGCACCAGGCGCTGGTGACTGCGGGGATCAAGGGCTAGCAGGATCGCCAATAGCACCATCAATAGCAGTTGAACCGTGCTGTTGGCCGCGCCGCCCGCAAAGCCCAGCAGCTGGCTGCCAAGGGGTTGCAACTTGTCCCAGCTGGCAAAGGTCGTGATCTGCCGCTCGAGGCTGTTGAGGGCCGGCACTTCTGTGGCGAAGTGGCTAAGCCGCTGCAGCAGGATCGGCGCCAGGCGCGTGAACTCCTGGGCCTGGGCGATCAGATCCGGCAGCAACACGCCCCCCAGCTTCCAGCCCACTAGCACGATCAACCCAATCACAATCAGCAGCGCCAGGGGCCGCTGCAGAGGCAGCAGGCGGCGCAGCAGGCTCACTGGCACATCAAGGGCCACTGCCACCACCACGGCGCCAAAGAGCACCAGCAGGACCCAGCGCAGTTCCCAGGCCACCAGCCCCAGGACCACCAGGGCCAGCAGGCCGAGCAGGGTTCTTCCGTTCATGGGGAGCGGCTCAAACAGTTCGATCAGCTGCTGGACCTGGCCAGTTGACCAGATGGGTGCTTTAGGGCAAGCGCCCTAGGCCCAGACCCGCTGATGTTGCCAGACGCTGCTGCTTCCAGGGGTCTAGGAGATCACGGATCAGCAATTCCCGCACCAGCACCTGGAGGCAAACCGCCAGGGGTAGGGCCAGGACCAGCCCGAGGGGACCGAATAACACCGTGAAGCCGAACTGGGCGATCAGGGTTAGTCCGGGCAGCAGTTTGACCTGGTGATGCATCACCGAGGGGGTGATCACATAACTCTCCAGGTTCTGGATCAGCACATAGAGCCCCAGCACGGCCATGGCCTTCCAGGGGGACACCAAGAGGGCCACAGACATGGGAAACAGGGTCCCCAAGGTGGGGCCCACATTGGGGATCACATTGAGTAGACCCGCCAGCAGGGCGTTGGCCACCACCAATTTGACGCCCAGCAGGGAGAGGCCGATGCCGGCCAGCAGCCCCACGCAGCAGGAGCTGATCAGCACTCCTCCCATCCAGCTGCTCAGGGCCTCACCACAGAGCAGCAGGGCCTTGCGGAAGCGCCGGCGGTAGAAGGAGGGCACTAGCAGGATCGCCACCTCCCGGTAGGCGCCCGGTTGGGCCGCGATCATCAGGCTCACGGCCAGCACAAACAACAGCTGAATTAGGACATTGCCCAAACTGCCGGCAAAACCCAGCAATTTCAGGGCGCTTCCGCCCAGGCCCGCGGCAAATACGCCGCCTCCGGCTGGGGCCCCGGGCTGGCCTGGGAGCAGCCACTGGCTGGGGCTTGGACCTCCCTCCAGGAGGCTTGGGCCATCAATGAGATGGCTGGTTTGGTCGAAACCCTGATGAACCAACCGGGTCAGCACCGCAAAGGCCGCCGGTAGTTGGCGCAGCAACTGGCCGAATTGATCCACAAAGGGAGGAATCAACAGCGCCCCCAGCCCCAGGCCCAACACGACCAACCCGAGGAGCGTCACGCCCAGGGCCAGGGGCCGGGCCCAACCCAGCCGGCGTTGCACCACTCCTACAGCCGTGCAGAGGGCCATGGCCAGCACAATCGCGGCAAAGACGTGGATCAGCACGTCCCGCAGGCTCCACAGCAGGATCAGGGCGGAGGCCGTGCCCAGCAGGGTCAGCCAGTGGCCGAATTTCAAGCGTCCTCCTGGCCTGCCTCGTCGTTGTCGTCGTCGTCTTTGCCGGCGAAGCCCATGCCATGGCTATCGGCGTAGCGCTGGGCGAAGCGCATGAAACGCTCGAAATCGGCGGTGGTTTTCCAGGTGAAGGTCGCTTCCAAGGCGCTGGCTTTGCCATTGACGAAGCGGGCGTTGACCTCCCGGGTCACCAACTGGCCCTCTTCATCGACCAAGTACATGCCACCGATGTCGCCGATGGCCTCAGGGGCCAGGGCTTTAGGACCCTCAAACACGAACAGGGCTTGGCCGGTGCGGCCATCGCGCGAGCGAGTGAGCCGGATGTCGGGCACCACCGGCTCGTCCACACCGGGGAAGAACTGAATGGCGGCCATGCCTGTGCCCACAAAAATAGATCTTAAACTGGGCCGAGCCGCGGCTGAATGGGGCGGATCAGCCCAGCGGCCAGTAGCTGCTCGGCCGCTTCTGGGGCCGGGGCGAGGCCGATGTCCCAGGACCGGGGCCGTTCCCCTGCCGGCCCTGGGGCGGCAGGGGTTGGGGGCTCGGACGAAGAATTGGTTGATGGGCCAGCCGCGCCCCTGATGGGCTCCAGGGCCGGTCGCCCCTGGAGCCCATGGTCGTAGCAGCGGTCGTAGTAGTCGAGGATTTGCCGGCAGGCTTCATGCCAGTTTTCCTGGGCAATTGCCTCCAGGGCTAGGGCGGTGCGCTGGGGCCCCAGTCGCCTGGCGATCCGTTGGGTGGCCTCGGCTAGGGCTAACTGCCCCTGGGTGCCATACAGAGTGACGAGGTGATCGAGCCGGGCCTCGATGGGGCGTTGCACCGCCAGCAGCGGCGCCAGTTGCATCTGGCGCCAGAGCCCGAGGGGAATCCGGCAGCGGCCGACCTGGGCGCTTTCATCCTCAAACCAGATTGTCTCCGCCTCGCGCAACGGCCAAAGGGCTGTGGCCAGCAGGTTCTCGAAGTGCTCGCTGCTCGGTTGCTCGGCCTGGCCAAGCCCCCCAAAACTGCTGCCCCGGTGGTTGGCAAGCCCCTCCAGGTCGATCACGGCCACCCCCCGCGCTTGCAGTTCCAGCAGCAGCTCGGTTTTGCCGCTGCCGGTGCGGCCCCCCAGCAGACGCAGGGGCCAGGGCCGCCCAAACAGGGCCAGGGTCCAGGAGCGATAGGCCTTATAGCCCCCTTGCAACACCACCACCGGTAGATCCAGGCCTTGGGCCAGCCAGGCGACGCTCTCGGAGCGCATGCCGCCGCGCCAGCAGTGCAGCCGCAAGGGGGCTTCCGGCGTCAGCGCCGCCAGGCGCACCAGCTGCTGGCCCAGGCTCTCCAGGCGGGGGCCAACGAGGGCCAGGCCTTCCAGCACGGCGGCCCGGCGGCCTTTGTGTTTGTAGGTGGTGCCCACCTGGGCCCGTTGGCCGTCATCGAAGAGGGGCAGGTTGTGGGCGCCAGGTATGTGGCCTTGGCGGAACTCGCCGGGGCTGCGCACATCAACCAGCACTCCCTGGCCGCCCAGAAAAGTCTCAATTGCAAGCCGCATCTGCTGGGGTGCCTGGGGCATCGACGCTTGGCCTGGCCTGACATAGTGTCCCCAGGCTGGCGCACCGTCAGGCCGGCCCGTGCCCATGCTTTCCGGACCACCCGCCATCACCACGGCCAGCCCCGACCAGCTCCTAGACCGTTTTGTCAGCAGCTCGGCCCGCCAGCGGCGGGGCCTCCTCGCCGGCTTGGACCAGCAGGTCGACCAGATCCGGCCCCTGATCGGTGACCGGCTCGACCGGCTCGATGCCACCGGTGATGACTGGGCGGCCGGCACCCTGATCCAGCTGCTGCTCCAGCAGGACGACGTGCTCAGCCAGGCTTTCCGCCAGCGCCACCGCTCCGGCTGGCTGGCCGTGACCAGCGCCCAGGGCCTGGACTACGCCCCCCTGGAGGCGGCCCTGATGGCCCAGGACTACGAGCTGGCCGATCGCATCACCAGTGAGAGCCTGCGCCAGCTGGCGGGCCCGGCCGCCATGACACGCGGTTACGTCTATTACAGCGAAGTGCCGCCGATCGCCGCGGTGGACCTGGAAAGTCTCGATCGCCTCTGGCTCACCTATTCCCAGGGCCGTTTCGGTTTTTCCGTGCAACTGCGCTTGCTGCGCAGTTGTGGCGACCGCTGGGACCGGCTCTGGCCGAAATTGGGGTGGAAGTTGAATGGCACCTGGACCCGCTATCCCGGCTCCTTCACCTGGTCGCTTGCGGCACCCGAAGGGCACCTGCCCCTGGTCAACCAGTTGCGGGGGGTGCGCCTAATGGATGCCCTGCTCAGCCATCCCGGCCTCCTGGGTCGCTTGCCCTCCTGAGGCGGGCGATGCTGATGCGCTGGACGGATTTCATCACCCCCTCGACGCTGCAACTGGCGCCGCTGGTGGAGGTATTGCTGGAACCGATCCAGGGCGGCCAGCAGCTTGCCACCCTGCAGCTCGGGCTCCAGGAAGTGCTGGTCAATGCGGTGCGCCATGGCAATGGCAATGACCCCCGCAAATGCCTGCGGGTGCGCCGGATCCTCACCCCCCGTTGGCTGATTTGGCAGGTGCAGGATGAGGGCCTGGGCCTAACGCCAAAGCAACGGGCGGGCGTCTTACCGCTAGAGCCCCATGCCCGGGGCGGCCGGGGCCTTTTCCTGATCCACCATTGCTTCGATGACGTGCGCTGGAGCCGCCGCGGCAACCGGGTGCAAGTGTCGGCGCGCCGCATGGGTTGGGCTTAAGGGCTAGGGCTCAATCGGGTGCGATAGCCCCAGGGGCGGCCAGGCCGTGCTGGGGGCAGCCCGGATCGCGCAGGTCCCCCCTTAACCAGGCCAGGCCGTTCTCGACCAGGGCGATGCTGGCCAGGCGTTGCTGGCTGGCCACGGGGGCCTGGGGCGGATTGGCCGGATCTAGCAGCAGCACCAGGGCCGCGGCCAATTGTTCGGCGGCGCGCCGTTGGGGCTGGCCCTTGAGGGCATGCCACTGGCGATCGTTGATGGTGAGCAGTTGATGCAGCTGGGCGGCGCAGCCAGTGCTGCCCTCGGGCCAGCTGGCTGGCTGCGGCGCTTGGGGCCTCTCAGGAACCACTGGACGGGGGGCGGGGGTTGGCCCCATCCTGGCGCCATGGCCAAAGCCCGACGTGTCCCAACCCAGCGGACCCCAGTTCAGCCGATTCGCTGGTTGCACCAGTTGGCGGCCCTGCTGGCCGAAGTCAGCCGGGCTGAACGCTTGGGTGAGGGCGATAGCAGCCTGGCCAACCGCCGCCTGCGTCAGCGCATGCTCTTGGCCCAACGGTTGTTTGATCCCCTGCCCAAGCCGCTGCGGGCCAGCCGTTGGCCAGAGGAGGTGGTCTGGACGGCCCTGCGCTGGGGCGGACCGGCCCTGGTGCTGGCCCTCTGGCTGCACCGCTGAGGGCCTCCCCAGGTGGCCAAGGCCCTTCCCGGCCCCTCCCTAGACCTTGACCCGGATGATGGGCGCCAGTTCCGGCACGGCCCCCTCCAGGTCCGGGGCCCCGGCCTGATCGGGCAGGTTGCGGCCCCGCAGCCAGGCTGAGCGCAGGGTTTTGCGGCGGCGGTCTTCGGTAAGGACGAGCCGATCGGCTGTCGTCACCGGGGTTTCACCGGGCAGCACAGGGGTGCGTAAGCAGATGCCGAAGCCGTGGGCTTCCACCTGAACGGCCCCCTCCATCAGCACGGTTTGGAAGGTCCAGCCCTCCAACCACCTCACGCTGAACGGATTAGCCATTCGATCGTTGATCCACGGTTGTTTAACCCTATTGGTCAGCAGGGTTGAGCCAAGGGGCCGGTCAGGACTTCGAGGCTGTCCAGATCCGGGTCATCAGGTGGGATTCGGCGCGAACGGCCTTGAATCCCGCCGCACTTAGGCGGGCATCGATGTCATCGCCGATGTAATCGCGGTAATAGGGCTCGTGGAACATCCGGCGGAAGTTCTCCATGGCGGGGCGGAATTGGGGAGAATCGGCTAATTGCACGGAATCGGCGAGCACCAGCACACCGCCGGGTTCGAGCACGCGCCAGCAGTCATTGAGCACGTTTTGACGGGCATCAGCCGGCAGCTCATGCATCAGGAACACGCAGGTCACGGCCTGCATGCTGGCGTCGGCAAAGGGCATGGCTTCGCCATTTCCTTGGACGAGCTGGGGCAATTCATTGGGCAGCTGGCTGAGCCAGCGGTTGGCTTGGCGCAGGTAGGCGTTGGAGAGGTCCAGGCCCACGAGGCGGGCCTGGGGGAGGGCAGCACGGATCTGGCGCAGGGTGCGGCCCGTGCCGGTGGCCACATCGAGCACCCGCAGCTGGCTAGCGGGCCGATCGGCGAAGGCCCTCAGGCCCCAGACCAGGGGCTTGAGGATGCGCCGCCGCATCGGATCGGCGGTGCCATTGAACAGGAGTTCCACCTGCAGGTCGTAGAGGGAGGCGGAGTAGTCGCTCAGGTAGCCGTCGGTTTGGTGGTGAAAGTTCTGCAGGTAGTAGCTGGGATAGTCGCTACGGTTCACCGTGGCCGGCAAATCATCCACGCGGCGTTGTTTGCGGCGGTTCCAAATGGCTGGCAGATCCAGCCACACCAATGGGTAGCGGCTGGCCCATTCCAACCAGGGAGCATCAAAGAGCAGGGAGGGGGGGTAGATCCCCTGCTCCGCTTCCTCCCAGTCCACATCGAGCAGTCGCTGGAAGGAGGCCTGCATGGCCTGCAGCATCTGGGGTGGCGCCGCCACCGTGCTCGGGGACCCCTCCGGAGCGAGGGCGTCCATCAGCCTGAGGCTGACTTCCTTGTGGGCCAGCCCCATCAGGCTTTTGCCCTGCTGCAGGGTCTGGTAAGCCAGTCGGGTCAAGGGGGCTGCCATCGCGCGTCACCAGGGCCGTTGCTGGGTCCATTTCAACGGATTGGTCGTGCAGTCGTGGCTTTGGGGCCAGGCTTGGTTGGCTTGGCTCCGGCTCCAGCAGTTCAGCCAGCCCAGACCAGTCCCACGAGCCCAGCCAGTGGGCACGAACTTTGATGGCGCTAGGGGCCGTTTGGTAGCAACTGCTACAGACTTAGGGCGTCGATGTCTTGCAGGTGCCTTGCCATGGCGTTTCCGACCCTGTCCCGTCATCCGGTTGATCCAGAATTCCTGGCCTGGGCCAGGACCAACCAGCGCCAGAAGCGCCTTAAGGCGGCCCTGTCGGCCCAGCTCCTTGGCCACCCCGATCCCTTTGCTAGCGGCGATGTGGCGGGCCAGGTGCGGGCCTGGGCCAAGCGCCATGCCCAGGCCCGCCGCCTCAAGGCCAGTGCCATGGCCCACCTGCGCCACGGCTAGGACCCGCATGGACGGCCAGCAGGGATGGCCGCCCCGATGGCCAAGCAGGTCCCACGCCGGAACGGGGTCGGGAGCGGGACCGCGACCAATCCAGTCGGCGGTCAGCCCTGCGCGGATCCCGGCATGATCGGGGCACCCGTTCAGGGCGGTCCAACGGGATCCTCTCGATCGGACCTGCTGCCGGCCCGCCGTGCCCCCCGAATCCCCTGCTTGCCCTGCCCTGCCAGCGCCCGTTCCCCTGGTGCTGGTCCATGGTCTCTGGGATACGCCCCGCCTTTTTGGGCGCCTTGAAGCCGCCCTGGCTGGCCGGCGGGCCCCCCTGTTGATCCCCCACCTCCCCCATGGCCTTGGCTTTCGGCCCCTAGGGGAGATGGCCGCCCAGCTCGATCAATGCATCGCCAGCAGCTTTGGCCCAGGGCAACCGATTGACCTGCTGGGGTTTTCGATGGGAGGGGTGATCGGCCGCATCTGGATCCAACTGCTGGGAGGCCACCGCCGCGCCCGCCGCTTCTTCAGTGTGGGCAGCCCCCAGCGGGGCACGCTCACGGCCCAGCCCTGGCCGCGTTGGTGGCTGCCCACGGTGGCCGACATGAAGTTGGGCAGTCCGTTGCTGCGCCAGCTCAATGGCGATTTCAGCTGCCTCGAGGGGATGAAGTGCCACAGCTACTACTGCCGCACCGATCAGATGGTGATCCCCCCCTGGCGGGGGGTGTTGCCGGTGGGGTCGGTGCGGGCCTTACCGGTGCTGACCCACAAGGATCTGATCATCAACCCCCAGGCCTTAGGCCCGATCGTGGCTGATCTGCTGGTGCCTTAACGGCATGGTCCACCTGGAACGACCCTGGACCCATCAGGCGGCCACCAGGCCGGAGTGGCGGATCAGGGCCTCGGTGGAGGGCTGGCGGCCGCGGAAGGCCTCAAACACTTCGGCCGGGCTGCGGCTGCCGCCCAGGCTGAGCACGGTGTCCCGGAAGCGGCGCCCCGTGGCCTGGATCTGGGCTTCATTGTCTAGGCCGCCATCTTCAAAGGCGCTGAAGGCATCGGCGCTGAGCACCTCGGCCCACTTGTAGGCGTAGTAGCCGGCCGCATAACCACCGGCAAAGATGTGGCCGAAGGAGCAGAGGAACGCATCGGCATCGATCGGGGCGAGCACCGTGGTGGTGGTGGCGATGCGGCGGCGCAGCTGCTCAGGCGTCTCGCCGCAGTCCGGGGACCAGGCGCTGTGGAGGCGCAAATCGGTGAGGGCCAGATGGACCTGGCGCAGGGTGGCCGATCCGCCCATGTAGGTGCGGGCCGCCTGCAACTTGGCGAATTCAGCTTCCGGTAGGGGTTCGCCGCTCTGCCAGTGGCGGGCCATGCCCAGCAGGGTGGCCCGGTCGTAGCACCAGTTCTCCATGAACTGGCTGGGGAGTTCCACCGCATCCCATTCGACGTTGTTGATGCCGGCGGCCTGGGGCCGATCCACGGTGGTGAGCATGTGCTGGAGACCGTGGCCGAACTCGTGGAACAGGGTTTCCACCTCTTCGAAGGTCATCAGGCTCGGGCTGCCCCCCACCGGCGGGCTCTGGTTGCAGATCAGGTAGGCCACGGGCAACACCGGCGTGCCATCGGGGCCGAGGGAGCGCCCCAGGCAGTCGTCCATCCAGGCGCCACCGCGCTTGCTGCCGGGACGGCTGTAGGGGTCGAGGTAAAAGGCGGCGATTGGCTGGCCGGTCCCGGCTGAGGGGGCTTGGGGCGCACCGGGCTGAGGGGCCTGGTCGGCTGCGGATGCGGCCCCCCCACTGCCCTCCAGCACCCGGAAGAAGCGCACGTCGGCATGCCAGACCGGGGCCTGGCCATCGGCGGCCTCGATGCGGATGCCAAATAGGCGGCCGCAGAGGGCAAACAGGCCCTCCAGTACCGCCGGCAGGGGGAAGTAGGGCCGCAGGGCTTCGCTATCGAGCGAGAAGCTCTCCTGGCGCAACACCTCGGCCCAGAAGCTCACATCCCAGGGCTGCAGGTCGCTGGCTTCGGGGGCGCCGTGGCGGGCGGCGCACTGGCGCAGCTGCTCCAGTTCCGCCGCGGCCATGGGGAAGGCCGCGGCGCGCAACTCCTCCAGCAGCGCCTCGACACTGGTCACCGAGTCGGCCATTTTGGCGGCCAGGCTGAGCTCCGCCCAGTTGGCCAAGCCCAGCCGGCGCGCCTGGTCGCCCCGCAGGGTGAGGATTGTTTCGATCAGGGGCCAGTTGTTGAGAGGCTCTGCCTTAGGGGATTCGTTGGTGCCGTCGTTGGTGCTGTGATCGCCGGCGTCGCCCTGGCCGGAGGCCCGGCTGACATGGGCGCGGTAGAGCTGCTCGCGCAGGCTCCGGTTACGGCTGTACTTGAGGAAGGGGGCAAAGCGGGGCATGTCCAGGCCTAGCAGCCAGGGGCCGGCCTCGGAGCTGGGCTCGGAGCCATCGGCGGCCTTGAGGTCGGCGGCGCGGGCCGCCTGGGCCAGCTGGTCCTTGAGGCTGGTCGGTAACCCCTCGGTCTGGGCCGGATCCTCCAGGCTCAGGGTCCAGCCGTTGGTGGCATCGAGCACCTGGTTGCTGAAGCGGGTGGAGAGCTCGGCCAGCTCCTGGCTGGCCTGGTTGAAGGCGGCCTGAACCGCGCCCTCCAGGCCCACACCGCGCAGCTGCATGTCCCGCAGTTCCGCCGCCAGGATCCGCTGCTGGGTGCCATCGAGCCGGCCCGGGGTGCCAATGGTGGCGGCCTGGTGCTGGCGCTCCAGGGTTTGCAGGGCCTGGAAAATCACCTGGCTCTGGCCGGCCCGGCTGCCGAACTGAACCACCGCCGCCTGCTGGCCGGCATGGGCGAGCCGCAGCTCCGGGCTATTGCAGACGCCGTTGAGGTGGCCGACCACGCCCCAGCTCCAGCGCAGTTGCTCGCCGAGGCGTTGCAGGGGGTCCATGACTTCGGCCCAATCGAGCAGGCGTGCGGCGCCCAGGGCTTGGCAGAGCTCCGCCTCAAGGCCATCAAGCTCCGCGTTAAGCAGGGACAGCAGCTCGGGGATGTGCTCTTCGACCTGGGCCGCAGTGATCGCCCCGAAGGCCGGCAGGCCCTTGCCCATTAACAGGGGAGAAGCCACAACCTTGGTACTGCCGCTCATCGGTTAGGGACATCGCTGCCCTTATTTCAACCTGAAGTCTCGAAGCAGCGTGGTTCAGCCGAGGGCGGGAAGCCGGCCCAGGGCCACCAGGCTGTGGCGGGCCAGGTCATTGGCCAGGGCTGTCGTGCTGGCCCCGTAAAAATCGATGGCCACCCGGGGCCAGAAGCCGATGGTGAGGGTGGGCACCAGCAGGCAAAGGCCGATCACCAACTCCCGCGGCTTCATGTCACCCACCACAGCGAGGGCCGGAATCCGGGGCCCAAAGAAGACGCGGCGGCAAAGGGACAGCAGATACATCGGCGTCAGCACCAGGCCGATGGCAGCAAGAACCACCGCAATGATCCGGAAGGGCACGGTGAAGGCGTCGTTGCTGGTGACCCCAAGAAAAACCGTGATTTCGCTGACAAAGCCACTCATGCCCGGCAGGGCTAGGGACGCCAGGGAGCTGGCCAGGAAGAAGGCAAAGGTGATCGGCAGCACCTTGGCCAGGCCACCCATGTTGGGGATCGAGAGGGTTTTGGTGCGCTCGTAGAACACGCCGGTAATAAAGAACATGGCGGCCGCAATCAGGCCGTGGCTGATCATCTGCAGCATGGCACCGCTAATGCCCAGGCTGTCCACGGCGCCGATCCCCAGCAACACAAAGCCCATGTGGCTCACCGAGCTGCAGGCAATCCGCCGTTTGACGTTGTCCTGGGCGAAGGCATTGAGGGCCCCATACACAATATTGACGATGCCGAGCACAATCAGGGCCGGCGCTAATTGCACATGGGCTTCCGGCAGCATTTGCACGTTGAAGCGAAGTAGGGCGTAGCCGCCCATCTTTAGTAAGACCCCCGCCAGCAGCATTGAAACTGGCGCATTAGCCTCGCCATGGGCATCGGGAAGCCAGGTGTGCAGCGGGAACATCGGCAGCTTGACGCCGAAGCCGATCAGGAAGCCGAGATAACACAGCAGCCCAAAGGTTCCCCCCGGTGAGCGGGTTGCCAATTCCGACAGGTTGAGGGTGAAATGGTCGCCGGAGAGGGCCAGGGCCAGGCCGCTGAGCAGGATCAGCAGCGAGGCGGTGGCGGTGTAAAGAATGAACTTAGTGGCGGCGTATTGGCGCTGGCTGCCTCCCCAGATCGCAATCAGTAGATACACCGGCACCAGTTCCAGTTCCCAGGAAAGGAAAAACAGCAGGAAGTCCTGGGAGAGAAACACCAGGGCCTGGGCCGAGGCCTGCAGGAGCAACAGGGCGAAGTAGAGCCTGGTCTTTTGATGGATGTTCCAGCTGGCCGCCACCGAAAGCAGGGTCACCAGACCCGAGAGCACGACTAAGGGCGCCGAGAGTCCATCGGCCGCCAGGGACCATTCGAGGCCCAGGGAGGGCACCCAGGGCACCCGTTCCACCAGTTGCAGGGCGCTGCTGGAGCCGTCAAAGCGCTGGCTGAACACCCAGATCATCAGCAGCAGATCGGCCAGAAGCACCCCCAAGGCGATGCTGCGGGGTAGGCGGGGATCGTTGGAATCGCCGGGGAGCAGCATCAGTACCGGCGCCATCGCAGCCGGTAGAAGACAAATCAGGCTCAACCAAGGCCAATTGCTAGGGAGGGAGGACGCGGCCGACAGGGGCAGATTCGCGTCCATCACAACTGGCCAGCAGGGAGATATGAAGGCGGGCTGCTTCCCAGCTCCGACCTCCAAGAGGGCCCAATCTATCAGTTTGAGTCTTATTACTCAGTTCAGTGCAAAGGCCCAGACCAGTCGATTTGGGGTCATTGCACGGGAAGGCCGCCGCCGGTTAGGCCCTGGGCAAGCCCTTGGGGGTAGCCGGATCTCAGAGGACTCGCCAGTGGCTTCCCGTTTGTTGCAGGGGCAGCACCTCGGACCGGGAGGCGACGCCCTCCGATTCCCAGGCCCGAACCATGGCCCGGCTGACGGCCTGGGCCTGGGCTTCGCAGCTGAGGGCCATCAGGCTCGGTCCGGCGCCGCTGATCACACAGCCCCAGGCACCCGCCTCCAGGGCGGCCCGACGCACCTGCTGTCCGCCCTGGATCAGGCCCCAGCGATAGGGCTCATGGATGCGGTCGTGCATGCCATCGGCAATGAGGTCGCCGTTGCCCGTGCGCAGCCCCTGCAGCAACAGGGTGAGGGAGCCCAGGTTGACGACCGCATCGGCCACGGAAATCAGCTTGGGCATCACCCGCCGGGCCTCGCTGGTGGCCAGGCGAATCGCCGGGATTGCCACCACCACCTTCACGTCCGGCGACCACTCACAGCGCACCACCCGCCAGCGGTGGGAGGCGGCCTTGGCGGTCATGCAGAGGCCACCCAGCAGGGAGGGCACCACGTTGTCCGGGTGGCCTTCGATGTCAATCGCCAGTTCCAGTAGTTTTTCGCGGCTCAGGGGTTCACCAATCAGGGCGTTGGCGCCGATCAGGCCGGCCACGATCGCCGTGGCGCTGCTGCCCAGGCCCCTAGCCGGCGGCACCCCCAGGCGCACCCGGGCCTCAATCGCCATCGGCTGAACCCCAGCCTCTTTCCAGACCCGCTGGGCGGCCCGGTACACCAGGTTGTCCGGGCCGCCGCGGAGGTGGGAGCCTTCGCTGCCTTCAATGATCAGGTCGAAGCGCTCCTGATCGCCTTCGATGCTGCGCAACTCAAAGCGGTTGTTGAGTTCCAGCGCGGCACCAAGGCAATCAAATCCCGGGCCGAGGTTGGCTGTGGTGGCGGGGACATCGACCACAACCCCCTCTCCGATGTCGGGGCGCACCATGGAATCCTTACTTCTGGGTTCAGTGTCCCACCCCCTGGGACAGCAACCCTGTCAGGGGCCGGGCCGGGGCGGGGCCTGGGACTACCCCTGCCTTTCCCTGGCTGCGGCTTTGCCCTGGCTGCGGCCTTGCCTTGCCTGCGGCCGCTGGCCTGCTCAGGCCAGCAACATCCGGGCCCGACAGGCGGCGCTGAAGAGGCCAGCCTCTGGATCAATCAGGGCCCAGATCGGCACCTGCTGCACGATCGCACCCAGGCGACCCTTGGCCATTAAGGGATCTAGGAACCGGGCTGAAGTTAGTTCTGGCAATAGTTTCGCCGCCGTGCCGCCACCCACCCAGAGGCCGCCGAGGCAGAGGCTTTGCAGGACCAGATCACCCGCCACTGAGCCGTAGGCCCCTAGCCACAGGCCCAGGGCACGATCGGCCAGCGGGTCACCAGCTGCCGCCGCCTGCTGGGTGCGCTCGGGCAGGTCGGCCAAGGCAACAGCCGCTAGTTGGTGTTGATTGCTGGCCTGGTCGCTGCTGAGCAGCCAACGCATCACGTCGCCCAGGCCCGTGCCGCTGACGATGCGCTCGATCGAGACCCGCTCGAGGCCTTGGTCGGCAATTAACCATTGCTTGAGGTCCCATTCGTCCTGGTTGCGGGGGGCGAATTCGGCGTGGGACGCCTCGGTAGCCAGGGCCACCAGGCCGCTGTTCGTTGGCACCCCCAGGGCCACCCCCAGGCCCGTGCCCGCCCCCAGGATCGCCACCGGTGCCTGGGGATCAGCGCCGCTGACCGGTTGCCAGAGCGGGGCCTGCTGATCGCTGGCCAGGTGGGGCAAGCCGTAGATCAGCGCGGCGAAATCATTGACCAGCTCTAGATGCTCCAGGTCACAGGCCTGGCTGAGGCCGTCTTCGTCGAGCTCCCAGGGCAGGTTGGTGAATTTCACCCGGCCCTGGCGCACGGGCCCTGCCACGGCCAGGCAGCCGGCACTGGGCGGGACCTCGCAGCCCGCCAAAAAATGGGCCACCAGGTCGTTGAAATTGGGCCATTGCCCCGAGGCATAGCGCTCCGATCGGGTTTTGATCAGGCGGGTGCCGTCAACCTGGTAGGTGGCTAGCAGGGTTTTGGTGCCGCCCAGATCTCCAGCCAGCAAGGTGATGGGGGCCATGGGAACCGATCGGGGACAAGGTTGGGGGCGAGCCGGCTGGGGACCTAGTGGCCTTTGGCAAGATTTAGGGGTTCAAGCCGGCTGGCTGGCGGCCAGATCCAGGCCCGGCGCCCGCTCCCGGTTGGCCTGGGAAGCGGCGGCCAGCAGGGTTTCGATGGCCACGGCGCCCAAATCGCCATCGCGGCGGCTGCGCAGGCTCAAGGTGCCATTTTCAGCTTCCTGGGCGCCAATCACCGCCAACACGGGAATCTTTTGCTGCTCGCCGTTGCGAATTAATTTGCCGAGTCGGTCGCCGCTGTGGTCGATGGCGGCCCGAACTCCGGCGGCCTTGAGTTGGGCCAGGAGGCCTTCCGCGTAGGGCCGCACCTCATCGGTGACGGGCAGCAAACGCACCTGTTCGGCCGCTAGCCAAAAGGGGAAATCACCGGCATAGTTTTCAGTCATGATCCCGAAGAACCGTTCCAGGGAGCCGAAGATCGCCCGGTGAATCATGATCGGCCGCTGGCGGCTGCCGTCGGCGGCCACATACTCCAGGTTGAAGCGTTCGGGCAGGTTGAAATCCAGCTGAATGGTGGAGCATTGCCACATCCGGCCGATCGCATCTTCGATCTTGAGGTCGATTTTGGGGCCATAAAATGCGCCGCCACCCTCATCAACCTTGTAGGCCCATCCCTTGCGATCGAGGGCTTCAATCAAGCCCTGGGTGGCCAGATCCCAAACGGCATCATCGCCAATCGATTTCTCCGGACGGGTGGAAAGATTGATCTCGTAGGTCTTGAAATCGAAGGTGCTGAGGATTGTTTCGGTGAGATCAAGGATCCGCAGGATTTCATCGCCGATCTGCTCGGGCAGGCAGAAGACATGGGCGTCGTCCTGGGTGAAGCCACGCACCCGCATCAGGCCATGCATCACCCCGGGCCGTTCGTAGCGATAGACGGTGCCCAGTTCCGCCCAGCGAATCGGCAGTTCGCGGTAACTGCGCAGCGTGCTGGCGTAGGTGAGCACGTGGAAGGGGCAGTTCATCGGCTTGAGCTGGTATTGGCGCTCATCCACCTGCATGGGGCCAAACATGCTTTCGGCATAGAAATCAAGGTGGCCCGATGTTTTCCAGAGGCTGATGTCCGCCACGTGGGGGGTGTAGAGCAGCTCATAGCCATCGGCGAAGTGGGCCGAGCGCCAAAAGTCCTCAATCAGGAGGCGCATGCGGGCACCGCGGGGGTGCCAGAACACCAGGCCGGCGCCGGCTTCATCCTCAATCGAGAATAGATTTAAATCGGTGCCGAGGCGGCGGTGGTCCCGGCGCAGGGCCTCTTCCTTGC
>ERZ889217.54-NODE-54-length-64176-cov-17.848100_pt1 | contig 64176 bp, 60 predicted proteins | sample MGYA00521098_ERZ889217 | MGnify/ENA primary metagenome ERZ889217 (study PRJEB32303, sample SAMEA104408613) | aquatic metagenome | biome: Brackish water; feature: Pelagic; material: water | place: Baltic Sea | collected 2014-06-10T22:04:00 | depth 2,362 m ... | reverse complement strand
TTGCTGAGGAAATAGAGATGATCTCAAAGCTGACCGATAGAGCCCGCCGCACATTACTGGCCCGCATTGAGATGGAATCCACCCGCATTAAATCCTTTAAAGATCGCCCGGTGATGAAAGATCCCCATGTGATCATTACATCTAGAGCTGAAATCATTGTGGCGCTTAAAGAGAGAGCTCATCGATCCTTTGCGGGGCATGTGAAATTAGCTAAAGAAGAGTTGGTGCAAATTAAGGCCAGAGTTCGAGCGCTATCACCGCAGGCCACATTGGATCGTGGTTACTCAGTAGTTCAATTAGCTAATGGTGATATCGCCCGTGATGCAACGAAGTTAAAAGTAGGCGACGTACTGCGCTTGCGCCTTGCAAAGGGCGAGACCAATGCCACAGTGACGCCGATGAATGTGAAGGAGTAGATTTAGCCCATGAGTGAAAAGAAGATTTCTTACGAGGCTGCCCGAGATGAGTTAGCTGATGTTGTTGAATCCCTTGAAGATGGCAGTGCCACTTTGGAAGAATCACTCAAGCTCTGGGAGCGCGGTGAAGAGCTAGCCAAGATCTGTCAGGAGTGGCTAGATGGGGCGAAGAAGAAGTTAGATTCTGCAAAGCCGGCGGCGAAGTAAAAAACAATGTCACCAACTTTTTCCTACTCACAACTTCTCCCCCTTGGAAAAGATGAGACTCAATACCGTCTTGTGAGTAAAGAGGGTGTGAAGGTTGTAAAGCTGGGAGATCGAGAGTTTTTAGAAGTAGCACCAGAGGCGCTAACAAAGCTAACGGCCGAGGCAATCCACGATATTTCGCATTACCTTCGCCCAGATCACTTGCAACAGCTAGCAAATATCATCACAGATCCTGAAAGCTCCCCTAATGATCGCTTTGTTGCAACGGATTTATTAAAAAACGCCAACATCTCTGCCGGTGGAATCTTGCCGATGTGCCAAGACACTGGCACGGCCCTTGTCATGGCTAAAAAGGGTCAATACGTATTAACGACTTCAAATGATGAAGTTGCAATCTCACAGGGTATTTATGATGCCTTTACCAATTTGAATCTGCGTTATTCACAGATGGCACCGCTCACAACCTGGGAAGAGAAGAACACCGGCAATAACTTACCCGCCCAGATTGAAATCTATGCCGACAGTGAGCATGCCGATGAATACAACTTCTTATTTATCGCCAAGGGCGGGGGAAGTGCCAACAAGTCTTTCCTCTATCAAGAGACAAAAGCGATTCTTAATCCAAAATCCTTTATGGCCTGGCTAGATGAAAAACTGCGCTCTATTGGAACGGCAGCTTGTCCGCCGTATCACTTGGCAATTGTCATCGGTGGAACAACTGCTGAGCACACCGTCAAAACTGCCAAGCTAGCTAGTACTAAGTATTTGGATTCCCTTCCAACTAGTGGTGATGCCACAACTGGTCACGGTTTCCGCGATCTTGATTTAGAACAACGGGTCCTAGAGCTCACTAGAACACTTGGAATCGGCGCCCAGTTTGGTGGCAAGTACTTCTGCCACGATGTTCGAGTTGTGAGATTGCCTAGGCATGGTGCATCTCTTCCTATCTCTATCGCAGTTTCTTGTTCAGCCGATCGACAGGCCAAGGCCAAGATCACTAAAGAGGGCATATTCCTTGAGCAATTAGAGCAAGATCCAGCCCACTTCTTGCCTGAGACAACAGACGAGCATTTAAACGATGATGTTGTGGCCATTGATTTAAATCAATCCATGGAGGCAATCAGAGCCCAGCTTTCTAGATACCCAGTAAAGACTCGACTTTCACTTACTGGCACATTGGTCGTTGCTCGCGATTTAGCACATGCAAAAATTAAAGAGGCAATGGATGCCGGTGCACCGATGCCAGAGTATTTAAAGAAATACGCCGTTTATTACGCAGGTCCAGCTAAGACTCCTGCCGGTTATGCCTCTGGTTCTTTTGGTCCAACGACTGCGGGCCGCATGGATTCCTACGTTGAGTATTTTCAATCCCATGGTGGATCTCATGTGATGCTAGCAAAAGGAAATAGATCAAAGGCAGTAACCGATGCCTGCAAAACACATGGTGGTTTCTACTTAGGTTCCATCGGTGGCCCAGCGGCCCGACTGGCACAGGACTGTATTAAAAAAGTGGAAGTTCTAGATTATGAAGAACTAGGAATGGAAGCCGTTTGGAAAATTGATGTAGTGGATTTCCCAGCATTTATTGTTGTGGATGATAAGGGAAATGATTTCTTTGCCGAAACCTCAAAGCCCTTAACTATTGGAACTAAGCCTTAGTAGTAGTTCCTAGATTTAAAGAATGACCAGGCCTTGCATGGAGTGTCATAGCGCATGGTGATGTAGCGAATTCCCCAGCGGATCTGTGTGACTGGGTTTGTGCGCCAATCCGTTCCAACCACACTCATCTTCTCTGCCGGTAGAGCTTGGGCAATGCCGTGAGCTCCTGAGCTATAGTTATGAGCCTTATAGTTCCAATGACTCTCTCTAGTCCAGAGCGAGTCCAAACATGCGAACTGAGATTCACCGAATCCATATTCCTCGGTCAAAATTATCTCAGCTACTTGTTTGGCTCCATTGGGGGTGCGGGCCATTTCAACTGAAGCGCTAATCGATGAGACCAGAGCTAAATCTGAAGAGAAGACTGCGCCCACTGAAGTGGCCGCTAAATTGATGGAGCCGTATAAAGCTTGCGCGCTATCGAGGGGATTGGTGGAAGCGGCTAGGGCCGTTGCATCGCTATCAATTTCAACCGTTGAGTTCATAGGAAAATCAAGACCATAGGCGCTAGGTAGGGCTGAGGATAAAAAGAGCATGGAGGCAACGATGCTCCAGATCGCGATAGTTTTTTTCTTAATCGTCATCGTCCTACTCCTTATCTCTCACCAGCATCACATGACCGCAAGCCATCAGCCTCGACGTGAGGCTTTATAACTAACGGGAAGGGCTTTAGGGTGGCGTCTGGGACTGACATCGGCAAATCTAACTAGGCCTAAGTCGCAGATTCACAGAAAAGGGCAAGCTGTGGATGGGGTAAAAGCGCAGGTCACCAAGGCAAATGTCCGAATTGCCCTAAATGTGAGTGTGACTTTGTATTTAGCCCGGTAATGGACCTTCCAGCATCTCGGTCACAAGGGCTGCAATGGGCGAGCGCTCGCTTCGAGTCAAGGTCACGTGGGCAAAGAGTGGATGGCCCTTCAGCGTTTCAACAACTGCCACCACACCATCATGGCGACCGACCCGCAGGTTATCCCTCTGGCCAATGTCATGGGTCAAGACCACTCTGGAGGCGGTCCCAATTCTAGAGAGCACGGTCAAGAGCACGCCGCGCTCCAAGGACTGAGCTTCATCGACGATCACAAAGGAGTCATGCAGGGAGCGACCACGGATATGGGTCAGCGGCAAGACCTCAATCAAGCCCCGGTCCACAATCTCATCGATAACTGGCTGGCTAACTAAGGCTCCTAAAGTGTCAAAAACTGCCTGGGCCCATGGTGACATCTTTTCACCTTCAGAGCCCGGCAAGTATCCAAGTTCCTGACCACCCACGGGATAAAGAGGACGGAAGATAACTACCTTTTTATGGATGCGCTTTTCCATGACTGCTTCAAGACCAGCACACAGCGCCAACGCCGACTTACCAGTTCCAGCCCGGCCACCCATAGAAACAATTCCAATGGAGTCATCTAGTAAAAGATCGAGTGCAATGCGCTGTTCGGCGCTTCGACCATGCAAACCAAAAGCTGAGCGATCTCCCCTAATTAACTGCAACTGCTTATCGGCTGTCACACGGGCTAAGGCGCTGCCACGATCTGAGTGCAAAACAAGTCCGGTGTGAATTGGAAGGCTATGGGCCGCTTCATGATCTGCTCGATCTGATGAGTAGAGATCATCGATTACCGATGAACCAACGGTCAACTCTTCAATTCCAGTCCAGCCGCTATTGGGCACTAACTCTGCTAAATACTCTTGGGCCTCAACACCAACAGATGATGCCTTAACTCGAAGTGGTAAATCTTTAGAGACTAAAACAACGTTTTTGCCATCTGACATTAAGTTCTTTGCAATGGCCAGGATGCGAGTGTCATTGGTGCCATCTCGCAAAAATCCATGGGGCAAGGTGGAAAGGTCGGTGTGGTTGAGTTCCACAGAAAGAGTTCCACCCTCTGGGGTAATAGTCAGAGGTTGATCAAGTCGGCCATGGGTAACGCGAAGATCATCGAGTGCGCGAAGGGCGGCGCGGGCAAAATAACCTAACTCTGGGTGATCGCGCTTAGTCTCAAGTTCGCCAATAACAGCGATAGGAATGATTACTTCATGCTCAGCAAATCTATGCAGGGCGCCAGGATCAGCTAATAAAACGCTGGTATCTAAAACAAAAGTCTTTCTAGAGTTGTGACTCTTAGCAGCCAATGGCTGGACTCCTCATTTTTAGTTGTACTCGGGGGATGCTGCTTCGGATATGTAAAAAGGTAGAACAACATCAGGCTAACTCTGTGGCAACACGCGCCGTGAATAAGTTAAATCTTGTAGATGTTTTTGGCGAAAATCTCAACTGCCGAAACGGCGTTGTCGAAGTGAGTAGGCACGTAGAGCACGTAAGAAATCCACCCGACGAAAATCAGGCCAATAAGCCTCACAGAAGTAGAACTCAGATAACGCGCTTTGCCATAAAAGGAATCCGCCAAGGCGTTGTTCTCCAGATGTTCTAATGAGCAGCTCTGGATCGGGCTGACCTGCGGTATATAAAAACTTAGAAATATCATCACTGGTCAACTTCTCTTTAGCTTGATCAAGTGAATGGCCTGACTTTTCTTCTTCTCCAAGATATGACTTCACTGCATCGACAATCTCGCGGCGCCCGCCATAGCTAATGGCCACATTTACTTCCACGCCATCGTTTCGAATCGGCTTGAGTCCAGCGAGTTTTTCACTCAGCCATGGTGGCAAGAGATCAAGTGCTCCCACCGCTTTAATATTCCAGCGACCCGTTGCCGCTAACTCATCCACGGTCTCACCAATAATCTTGAGGAGCTCTTCAATCTCATCCGAGCTTCTTTTGAAGTTATCAGTTGATAGCAACCACAAGGTCACAACCCGAACATCGGCATCATCACACCAACCCAAAAACTCGATGATTTTATTAGCCCCGGCCTTGTGGCCGTTGGGATCACCGTTACTGGGATTAGCTTTTGCCCACCTGCGATTGCCGTCCAGAATCACGCCAACGTGGTGGGGTGTCTTTGAGAAATCTAATGCTCGAACTAATCGCCACTCATAGAGTGGATAGAGCGCAGATTTTATGAGTTTACGAATAACGGCGAACAACTCTGCGTTCGGCAATCAGTGAGGCAACTGGAAGAGTTCCAGCTAGAAGCAGGCCCAACATCTTCATCAAGGGCCAACGGGCTTTGACTGAGAACTGCAGGGCGGTCAAGATATAGATTGGGTAGAGGTAGCCGTGCACCATAGGGATCCACACAATTGCACTGTGCAGATCTGGTAGATCAAATAGGTATTTGATGGGCATATAAACAAACCAGAGTAGAAGTGACATAACACCAGAGACGATTGCCATTACTCGAAAACGCTTGAGGCTTGATTTCATGGCTTAACTCTACGGCGATAGAAGGGAAGGTAAAGCACCACCGCTGCCATAAGCCACCAGATCACCACATAAGAGATGTGCTGCCAGTAATAGCCTGAGACTCGAGAGCTTAACTTCTCTGGGGTGAGGCGCTGGCGAGTGAACTCATCGCCATTGCGTGATTCAGAAGATGCCATCACATAACCATCAAATAAATCTAAATCAGTTAATCCCACAATCACTGAACTATCTAGGCGCGAAATTGCACCATCACCATTGACTGCATGATCTTCAGACTGAGAAGCACGTAGCTGTCCCTTGATATCTATCACCATGGCCATTGAAATATCTGGATTGACTAATCGCTCTGACCACAAACCCTTCACAACCAAAATCCCTTGATTAGTTCCTACTTGAAGTAAGCCAACTTCCCAATCACTGACCTTTCCATCACCATCGGCTTGGTTAGGTGCTCTATAGGTTGCAACATAGTTTCCTGAAAATTCGACCGCCCGATTCATGGCCTCGGGTGAAAGAGGCTGCCTTGCAGTGGCAATAGATGTGAGTGGAACGATATTCGTATCAACTGCAGTAGCGGTTACCAAACTTTGCTTTAAAGCTTTTGCTCGATCTAACTGCCATAAGCCCAGTGCGAAAAAGAGGGAAACAATAAGTAAGACTGCTACAACTTGACCAACTTTAGAGAGAAAGGAGTTACTGGTCTGCGCCGTCATCGCTTCGATCAACACCCATAAAGCGCTTATAGAAACTGCGCATCAAGAAAACTACAGCGATAATCAGAATCGCAATAGTTAAGGAGCCGGCAACACTCATCTCAAAGTTTTTTTGCATGGCATAATCATGGCATGCAATCAGGTCCTGAGTTCTCCTACGAGGATCGCTATGGCGTGCGCCCGACTAGAGGGTGGGTGGCCCCGGCCGTTGTTATCGCCGTCATAGGAATCAGCTGGTTGGTGTGGGTAGGTCTTCACCATTCAAACCCCGACATCCGTTTTTCTGTTATTTCATTTACGGCCACCACTGATCGTGAAATGTCTATTAGATATGAAGTAGTCCGAAAAGATAAAGACCAGGTTATTACCTGCACTTTGGTTGCCAGGGATTACGATAAAACTGTGGTGGGACAGATTGAAGATGAAATAGGCCCTGGTCTTGCAGTAGTACAGAAAAACACTGATATTCCTACGCGTAGCCAGGGCGTTAACGCTGATGTGGTTGCCTGTCGTATTAAATAAGTTGTAGGCAGCTATACCCACCTAGTACCTTTACGCCTTATGAGCACACAGACATGGTTAACGCAGGAAGCTGCAGATCGTTTGGGTGCCGAATTAGAAAACCTTGAAAAGCATGGCCGCAAAGAAATCACTGCAAAGATTGAATCTGCACGTGCTGAAGGTGACTTGAAAGAAAACGGTGGTTACCACGCTGCTCGCGATGAGCAAGGCAAGATGGAAGCGCGTATTCGCCAGCTCAAGCAGATGTTAGAAAATGCTCACATTGGAACTCCACCCGCTGCTGCCGATGGCAAAGTTGGCGCAGGCATGGTTGTTACTGCAGAGATTGCAGGAGATGAAATGAAGTTTCTATTAGGTTCACGTGAAATCGCTTCAGGTGATCTCGATGTCTATAGCGAGAAATCACCGCTGGGTGCAGCAGTGATGGGCGCAGAGATTGGTTCTACAGTTTCATACACCGCACCTAATGGGCGTGAAATAAAGGTAGTTATTAAGGCTGCCGAGTTTTACTCTTAAAGAGAAGTATTTTTATACTTTCTAATACTGAGTGGAATAAATATCACCATCAGCAACACCATATATATCAAAGACGTCTCTAGTGGGTGCTGACTTGGCCAAGAGCTAGCTGTTGCCCCAAACTCATTTTTCAAACCAAAAAGCTGACGGCAAGCAGCCACCATTGATGAGACTGGGTTCCATTCAGCAAAGTACTGCAGCGCTCTAGGCATTCCAGTTGTTGGAGCAAATGCATTAGAAAGAAAAGTCAGTGGGAAAGTAACTAAGAAACCCACGCTCTGCACAGTTCGTGCCTCTTTAACGGCTAAGCCAACATAGATACCAATCCATGAAAGTGCATAACCAAACATAAAGAGAAATAGGAAAGCTAAGAAGATTGAGAACCCCCCTGATGTTGGACGCCAACCCACGGCATATCCAGCAGATGCCATAACAGTTAGAACTAAAATATTAAGAAGCGCGTCTCCGAAGGTGCGACCAATAACAACTGCGCCTCTGGAAATTGGCAGAGATCTAAAGCGATCAATCAAGCCTTTCTTCATATCTTCAGCTAAGCCAACTGCTGTTGCAGCTAAGGTAAATGCCACAGTCTGAACGAAGATTCCAGGCATCAATAACTGCACATATCCCCCTGGCTGACCAGTAGAAATTGAGCCGCCAAAGACAAAACGGAAAAGGAGCACAAACATCACTGGCTGAATAGTTGAGAAAACTAGAACTTCAGGGATTCGGGCAAGCTGGAGCAGTTGTCGCTTAGTAATTGTCATGACATCACTGATTATGTATTTCACTTCTTGCCCCCCCTCTTTTTCTTTATCGGTTCTGCAACAGTTTCTTCTGCCACATGGCCAGTCAGAGATAAGAACACATCATCTAGGGATGGGCGCTTAAGAGCAATGTCAAGAGGATGGATTTTCGCTTCATCCAGAGCGCGCAGTGCCTCCATAAGAGCAATAGATCCCGTCGTTACCGGTGCTGAAATAGTGCGAATATCTGTATGAATTGCACTTGTGCTGATTCGAGCAACGATCTCTTGGGTTTTTGCAATATCAACATTTTCAACGGTTATCTCTAAGCGCTCTCCGCCGACCTGCTTTTTCAAAGCATCTGAGGTTCCGCGAGCAATAACTTTTCCGTGATCAATAACAGCAATCTCATCTGCTAATTGATCAGCTTCTTCTAGGTATTGAGTGGTTAATAGAAGAGTTACGCCACCTTTCACTAGCTCTTGGATTACTTCCCACATCTCTTGGCGACCACGTGGATCAAGGCCAGTTGTTGGTTCATCTAAAAATAGAACTTTGGGTTGAACAATTAAAGATGCAGCTAAATCTAAGCGGCGGCGCATTCCACCTGAATACGTTTTGATAGGACGGCGAGCACTATCGGTCAGTGAAAATCTCTCCAGTAGTTCCTCAGCCCGCTTTACGGAAGCCGATTTACCTAAATGATACAAACGACCAAACATCACTAAGTTATCCCAGCCAGTTAATGTCTCATCAACTGCTGCGTATTGACCAGATAAACCAATAAGTTCACGCACTTTGTCAGGATGTTTGATTACATCGATTCCTGCAACAGTTGCGATACCTGAATCAGGTTTTAATAGCGTTGCAAGTATTCTCACAGTTGTTGTTTTACCGGCGCCATTGGGCCCTAATACGCCTAAAACTGTGCCTTCTTCAACATCTAGCGATAAATCATCCAGGGCTTTAACCTCGCCATTGCGATAGGTCTTGACTAGATGGTCGGCTATCACTGACTTCACGCGATAACCTTACCCTTATGTCCAAAAACCCACCTCTTAACGCATCAGCTAAGGCCCACACCCACAAGGAAATCATGATCATCTTGGGCGGCCTTATGACTGGAATGCTCCTGGCCGCCTTAGATCAAACAATCGTTTCCACAGCCCTTAAAAATATTGTTGAAGAGTTTGATGGTCTTAACCACTACACATGGGTTGTTACTGCCTACCTACTTACTTCAACTGCATCTACCCCGCTATACGGAAAGATTTCAGATATCTATGGCCGCCGTATTGTGTTCCAGTTCGCAATCGTTACCTTCTTATTGGGTTCATTACTCGCAGGTGCATCACAAAACATGGAACAGCTAATTGCAACTCGAGCGTTGCAGGGTGTTGGTGCTGGCGGATTGATGGCACTTACTTTCGTGATTATTGGAGACATAGTTCCTCCACGCGAGCGCGGTAAGTATCAGGGTTATTTTGGCGCAGTCTGGGGCTTGTCTTCAGTTGCCGGTCCACTTCTTGGTGGGTTCTTCTCTGATCACACACAGATCCTTGGCATTACTGGATGGCGTTGGATTTTCTACATTAACCTGCCAATCGGAATCGCTTCACTCATTATTACTTCAGCTGTATTACACATCCCTAAGGTCAAGCGAGATCATTCGATTGATTATTTAGGCGCTGTACTAATGGTTGCCTCTGTCTGCTTGATTCTGCTTTCAGCTTCTATCTATGGCCCTCAATATGGCTGGGGCGATAGCCGCACTGTTTCTTATGCAGTGGTAGGAGTTGTCTTAGCAGTTCTGTTTTTATTCTGGGAAGGAAAAGTTAAAGAGCCAATCCTTCCTCTCTACCTATTTAAAAACCATACTTTCTCGCTCACATCAGCCCTTGGCGCAGTAATCGGTGCTGGAATGTTTGGTGCAATCATTATGTTGCCTCTCTACTTCCAGGTTGTTAGGGGCTACAGCGCAACTGAGGCTGGGCTGAAATTGATTCCTTTGATGCTTGGAATTGTTTCAACTTCAATTGTTTCAGGCAAAATGATCTCAAAGCATGGCCACTACAAGCGCTTTCCAATCATGGGCACAGCGATTATGACTGTTGGTATCTTGCTTATGACCCGTTTAGAGATTGATACGTCTTATTGGCAGATTTCAATTTATGCGATCATGGTGGGAGCTGGTCTTGGTCTATCTATGCAGACCATTGTTATCGCCCTACAAAATGCTGTTGAATTCAAAGATATGGGCATTGCAACTAGCTCTAATACTTTCTTCCGCTCCCTTGGCTCAGTCTTTGGAACAGCAATCTTTGGGAGTATTTTGACTAACCGTGTTGCCCACTACATGGCATCTGGTTTTGGTGATTTAGCTAAAACTAATCCAAGTGCTTTGGCTGGCTTTGATACTTCTCAGCTAGCAACTCTTACAAATAACACTGCTATGTTAAAGACATTTCCGCCGGTTATTAAAAACACTGCCTTAGAGGCTTTCGTGAACTCATTCCATGTCGTTTTCTATGCAGCCGCACCAGTTACGTTGTTGGGATTAGTACTGGCCTTCATGCTACGTGAGACCCCCCTTCGTACAACCCAGGACTACGCCGCAGCACGTGAAGATGCAGCTGGAGAATCACTGGGTTAATGCAATCTCCATTTAAGGATCTACCGCGGGAAGTTTCCATACTTGTTGCGGCATCCTTTTTTGTTGCCGTTGGTTTTGGCATCGTATTACCTGCTATCCCCGTTTTTGCTAAGTCTTTTGGCGTTAATAACGCAGCAATTGGGTTAATGGTTTCAGTTTTTGCAATCACTCGCTTTGCCTCAGGTCTAATCTCTGGCACGTTGGTGGATAAATTTGGTGAGCGCGCAGTCTTTTCTTCCGGTGTTTTTATGGTCTCTCTCTTCACATTCTTAGCTGGTCTTGCCCAAAGCTATGAACAGCTTCTCTTTTTCCGTGCAGCTGGTGGTCTTGGTTCATCAATGTTTTCAGTTGCTGCGGGATCAGTGATTATGCGATCTGTTGATGACGCCCATCGTGGTCGCGCTCAATCGGTCTATCAAGGTTCATTTCTTCTCGGTGGCATCGCAGGTCCTGCAATAGGTGGATTACTTTCAGTTATTTCACTTCGTGCGCCTTTTTTTGTTTATTCAGTATTACTACTTTGTTCAGGGGCTGTCGCTTTCTTTTTCCTCAAAGGTGAGAAAATTGGCAAGAGGGGTATCAACACAGACACATCTGATCACACCACTGTGCGTGAAGCTCTAGCAATGAAGCCGTATCGAATCGCACTTGTGTTGGCCTTTATTGGTAGTTGGGTCTTCTTTGGGCTGCGTGCATCTATCTTGCCGATCTTTGTTACTGAGGAGTTGAACTCCACAACTGTATTTGTTGGTTATGGCCTTGCACTCTCTGCAATTATTCAGGGAGCAGTACTGCTGCGCGCTGGTAGATACTCTGATGAAAAAGGTCGCCGTGCGGCATCAATAATCGGCGCACAAGTTGTTTTGCTTGGCGTATTACTACTCACCTTCTCAGTTCATGTATGGATGTATTTACTCGCAATGGCTGTCCTTGGTTTTGGTGGGGCTTTTCTATCAACCACTCCGGCCAGCATTGTGGGCGATGTCATTAAGGGCAAAGGTGGCAAGGTAATTGCAATCTTTCAGATGGCAGGAGATGCCGGAATGATGGTTGGGCCAATCATTATTGGGGCGGTGTCAGATCTCTATTCCTATCGCAGCGCTTTTGGTTTATCAGCTGCAATCTTTGTAATTGCACTTGTCTTGGTCTATCAAATACCAGAGACCAGAAATGTCGAAGAGCCCCAGGTTAATAACCTGAGGCCCCTCGATGAAGATCTCTAATTAGTCGTTGCCGCGCAAAATTGAAAGCAGACGCAGAACTTCTAGATATAGCCACACGATTGTGACCATCAAACCAAAAGCAGCACGCCATGACTCTGATTCTGGGGCTCCGGCATTGATTCCCTTTTGAATCTGATCAAAATCTAGAATCAAGAAGAAGCTAGCAAGAATCATTCCGCCAGCTGCCATGATTAAACCAAGACCACCGATGTTATAGATGCTTGCACCAAAGAATGAACCAACGAATGAAAGCAGAGCGAGTACGAGGTAGCCGATCAATGCAGTCATGAGCACCTTAGTGAACTTAGGTGTCACACGGATGCGCCCGCTCTTATAAGCAAAGAGCATTCCTGTGAATGCACAGATAGTTACGATGATTGCTTGGCTAACAATTCCTGCATATACAGAGTTATATATGTTGCTAATTGTTCCAAGTGCCAAACCTTGAAAAGCTGCATAAGCAATCGCTAGGGCTGGTTTAACGGTTTTGCTAAAGCTATTCACCATGGCAAGTGCGAAACCACCAAAGACACCGAGCATCATTGCCCCGCCGCCAAGGTTAAGTGTCCATGCAACTGCGCCAACGGAAACTAGAACTGCAAATAAAATTCCTGTACGAGTGACTACATCGTCAATCGTCATGCGACCTGTGCGCTGTGATGATGCAGCAGGTGCGTTATAAAGATCTTCCATCGCTGCTGGGTCTGAGTTAATTGTGCTCGGATCAAATGCAGCGTATCCACGCTGATTAAACGCCCGTCCAAGAACAGGGTTTGAACTGCGCATATCTTTTCTCTCCTTTTGTAGTGCCACCAGAACCTCTGGTGGTTTGCCATGCATAACAAGTTTAGGGCCTAGAAGATTCCCGGGCGATGCGAAGGTGGTGCCCCGAGTGGGGGTCGAACCCACACTGGGAGGATTTTAAGTCCTCTGCCTCTGCCATTGGGCTATCGGGGCCACGTGCAAGGGGTAAATCTACCCTGCTTTTCTAATCACTCTTTCCAGCTAATGAACGGGCAATTCCATCCAAGATATCTGATTCAGATGCCACAAATTCACTTGCCCCAGTTGCGCTCATGATCTCTGAAAGAACAAGTGCACCTGCAGGAATTACATCGACTCGACCAGGATGCATATAACCAAGAGTTAAACGCTCTTCTCTGCTTTTAGTTAAAAACATTTGTGATATTTCATGAACCTGCTGTGCACTGATTCTTGATAGATGAATTGCGTAGCGATCATATTCAGATAAATTCAAAGCAGCAGCTGCAACAGTTGTTGCTGTGCCAGCAACTGCAATTAATGTCTTGGCTTTTGTAATAGGAACAATACTGGCCGCCGTTGCAATCGCTTCTTTTATATCAGCAGAAGCTGCATCTACTTGGGCAGGAGTTGCTGGATCATTTGCAAAGTGGCGTTCAGTCATTCTCACACAACCAATGTTGACTGACTTTGCAGATTCAACGCTTGCTGTGCCAAAGACGAACTCAGTTGATCCACCGCCGATATCAACGACAAGAAAAGGACCATCACTTGGGTGCAGATCTTGAATTGCACCAGCAAAAGAAAGTGCTGCTTCCTCTTCCCCGCTAATGACTTCAGGTTCAATTCCTAGTCGCTCACGTACTCCATCAACAAAAAGGTGACGATTAGTTGCATCGCGTGTGGCACTTGTTGCACAGAATCGGATCTTTTCTACTCCACGCTTTGCAATCTCTCCAGCGAACTTATCTACCGCTGCCAATGTGCGAGTGATTGCATCTGGGTGGAACTGCCCGGTCTCATCAACACCTTGGCCTAAGCGAACGATCTCCATCGTGCGCAGAACTTCACGAAAGCTCTCGCCCTCAATATCTGCAATTAGTAAGCGAATTGAGTTAGTGCCGCAATCAATGGCTGCTACTCGCATGGATTGCCTTCCCACCACTGAGGTAGCTTTGCTAAAGCTTCATCACCCAAAGGGTTCACATCTGGGCCCGCTGAAAGTGAGTGCGCAATAAGTGAATGCAGGCATTTAACGCGGTTAGGCATTCCACCAGCAGATACGTTTTCTACTTCAGGAACATCAATGCCAAGTGCGCTGCGTGCAGCAATGTAATCATCATGGGCTGCGTGATAAGCCCCAGCAAGTTCGACATCGGTTTCTAACCGATCATTCATCTCACCCATTAACCCTGTTGTTTCAAGGGTTGAAATCGCTGCAGTTAAACGTGGGCAGGTTGCGTAATAGAAAGTTGGGAAAGGTGTGCCATCAGCTAAACGTGGTGGTGTTTCAACTACTGCAGGTTTACCACATGGGCAGCGATAAGCAATTGCATGAACGTCACGAGGTGTGCGACCTAATTGAATTTCAATGCAATCTAAATCTGCTTGTGTTACTTCGCGCAAAGAATTAACCCGCTTCTGTGATAGATGCGATGAGCCTTGAATACCACGGTTGGCCATCGGTTAGTGAGTTGGCAACCTTTGTGCCCTCATTGGTGTCTGTATTTGTTCCATCTTCTGTAACAATATATTGACGCTCACCTGGTAATACAAAGTGTAAACGCTCACGTGCTTGTGACTTGATGTATTCAGGGTCTTGCCACAAAAGTAGTTCTTGGCGCGCAGCTTCTAGCGCTTTGTTATCAGAGGCTAATTGGGAATTAAGCGCACTGATTTGTGCCCGCTGAGTGAAATAGTGCTTTACCGGAGGTGCAATGGCTAGAGCTAAAATAAAAAATATTGCCCATAGCGCCAATGCACGTCCCGAACTACGTCGACTTCTAAAACTTAACTGTCGACGCGCCACAAAATCACTTATGCCTTAAAGCGTGGAAAAGCATCTCGGCCGGCGAAACGTGCGCCTTCGGCAAGCTCTTCTTCAATGCGTAGTAGTTGGTTGTACTTAGCAACGCGCTCAGTACGTGCTGGTGCACCTGTCTTAATCTGTCCACAATTCAGTGCCACAGCTAAGTCAGCAATCGTTGTGTCTTCAGTTTCACCTGAACGATGGCTCATCATTGAGCGGTAGTTAGCACGGTGTGCCATCTCTACTGCATCAATAGTTTCAGTAAGCGTTCCGATTTGGTTGACCTTAACAAGTAGAGCATTTGCTGTTCCGCCTGCAATACCGCGAGCAAGACGCTCTGGGTTAGTAACAAATAAGTCATCTCCCACGATTTGAATGCGTGAACCCAGGCTCTTAGTCATATCAGTCCAACCAGCCCAGTCTTCTTCATTGAGTGGATCTTCAATTGAAACGATTGGGTAGGCATCAACGAGAGAGGTGTAATACGCAATCATCTCTGCAGATGTCTTTGAAGCACCTTCAAATGTGTATTTACCATTGTCATGGAACTCAGTTGCAGCAACGTCCATTGCAAGTGCAATCTCTTTGCCTGGCTTGTATCCAGCGATTTCAATAGCTTCAAGGATGAGATCTAGCGCTGCGCGGTTGCTCTCAAGGTTTGGAGCAAATCCACCTTCATCACCAACAGATGTTGCTAGACCACGCTTTTTTAGAACTGATTTAAGTGCGTGATAAATCTCAGCACCCCAGCGCAGTGATTCACGGAACGTTGGTGCACCAATTGGAGCAATCATGAACTCTTGAATATCAACGTTTGTATCAGCGTGTGCTCCGCCATTGAGAATATTCATCATTGGCACTGGAAGAACATGTGCATTTGGTCCACCTAAGTAGCGAAAGAGTGAAAGATCAGCAGATTCTGCAGATGCTTTAGCAACTGCTAAAGAAGCACCAAGGATTGCATTGGCACCCATGCGTGATTTGTTCTTAGTTCCATCAAGAGCGATCATCGCATCATCAATTAAGCGCTGATCTTGGGCATCAAAGCCAATAATCTCTGGAGCAATTTCTTCGTTAACAAATGCGATTGCCTTTTCAACACCTTTACCTAGATAGCGCTTTCCACCATCGCGAAGCTCTGCCGCTTCAAATGCACCAGTTGATGCACCGCTTGGAACTGCAGCACGTGCTTGAGTTCCATCTTCTAATTGGATTTCGACTTCAACCGTTGGATTTCCACGGGAGTCAAGAATTTCACGAGCTGCGAGAGCTTCGATTATTGCCATTGAGTTTCTCCTTCGTCACTTACACATCTTGTGCCGTAGACCTCAACGCTGAAATCGCACAATCTTTACAGACCTAATCCTACCGCGCCTCGATAGTGCTTATTTGTTGGCTTAATTTCAAAGCCTCTTTGCGCAGCGCCGCCTCAGCATCTATTCCATTGGCATGAGCCCATGCAATAACGGCCAGTAGCGCCTGTCCCACAGCACCCTCATCAGCATCTCCACTCAGATCAGCGTTAGCTGGGGTGTGTAGATCAACGTTGTATTTTTCAGCGCGATACAAAAGCTTTTCAATCAAAGGCAATGCTGGCTGCGCCATTGCAATTCCATCAAGTGCTGAGGTGCGGCCCTTTTCTTGCCTTTTTATATCTTCCCAGTTTTGCAAAACATCTTCTGAACTTTTTACTTCTACTCCAGCAAAGACATGTGGGTGGCGCCTAATTAACTTATTAGCGATACCTTGAGCAACTTCTTCTATTGAAAATGGATCTGTGGGGTGGTCCTCGGCCATACGTGCATGGAAGTAGACCTGCAATAAAACATCACCGAGTTCTTCTCGCATATCAACGCGATTACCAGCAGCAACTGCGTCCACAAACTCATAGGACTCTTCCAGTAAATACTTAAGAAGTGACTCATGCGTTTGTTCTGCATCCCACGGACAACCACCAGGAGAGCGCAGTTGGTCCATAACTTCAACTAGGCGTTGAAGCTGTGAACCCTGCGTCATCTTTTAAAGCTTTACTCTGTTGGAGTAACAGCAGTGCCTGCTGCATCTGAGGCAACAACATCTGCCATTGTGGCATCCCATTTGCCATAACGTGGGTTTACAGTCACGCCTAACTCTTTAGCTTTAGCAACAACAAGCTTTTGAATTTGTGTGCCCATGTCAGCATCGGTAACGCCTGCAGCAGTGAGTGCTTGGGTAATTTTGTCTGAGATTGAAATTGCTTCGATGTATTGATCAAAATCATTAGGAGCAATTCCTGCACCGACGAGCGCGTTTGGAAGTCCCTCTTCGCCGCCTACTTGGTCAATGATGCTTTGGCGGCGTGTATCAATTTCTGCCTTAGAGACTGAAAGCTCAATCTCTTTTCCAACTTCACGAAGAAGGGCAGTTAATAAGTGAAAACGAAGTTGACCACGATTGAGAGTTTCACCGGTTTCAAGTTGCATCTGTGAAGTGTCAACACCTTGGCGCGCAGCAAGAATTGCATCAATGCTGCCTTGCACTGTGGCTTGTGAAATCTTTGTGCCACCTAGAGTTGCTGCAGAACCAACTTGGGAACATCCAGTTAGTAGGAGCGTGGTTGCAACGGCAACAAGGGTCAGAATCTTCTTCACTATGAACTCACTTTCGGTGCTTCGCTAAGTTGGTTAACAGCCTCAACGACCCAGGCCAGAAGAGAAGTATCCACTATCTCAGGCTCATTCTGGGACGGATTCCACGCGGAGCCTTTGGCTAATGCAACTAAAACGGTGCGAGTAGCCGCTTTATAGAGAGAGCCAGGATATAAACGTGACAAACGCAACTGTCGTGACTCAGGCAGAGTTAAGGGAGCTAAACGCAGGTATTTTCCCTGAATTACTACTTCAGTTAACTTTGCAATCTTTGCTTGTGCTCGAAGTTGGGCAACTCCCAACAGCGCTACTGCTTCCTCAGGTAATTCTCCGAAACGATCAAGTAGCTCAGCTCGAATTGATTCAACATCTAGCGGGTTTTTCACATCAGCTAAGCGACGATAGAGATCAAGTCGCAATCTCTCCCCCGGAACATACTCACTTGAAAGGTGGGCATTAATCGGTAGTTCCACTTTGCACTCTGCAACTCTTTCTTCAGTCTCAATAATCCCCTGTTTGTAATCTTGTACCGCTTCACCCACCATGCGCATATATAAATCAAAGCCCACATCTGCAATATGGCCAGATTGTTCCCCACCCAAAAGATTTCCAGCACCGCGAATCTCTAAATCTTTAAGTGCTACTCGCATTCCAGAACCCAGTTCAGTATTAGCCGCAATTGTTGTTAATCGATCATGAGCTAACTCTGATAGTGGTTGATCAGCTGGATATAAAAAGTAAGCATAAGCACGTTCACGACCACGGCCCACACGTCCTCGCAATTGATGAAGCTGAGATAAGCCAAACATGTCAGCTCTTTCAACAATGAGTGTGTTTGCGTTTTGAATATCTAAGCCACTTTCAACAATGGTTGTGCAGACCAAAACATCAAAATCACGATTCCAAAAAGCCAGAATCACATCTTCGAGTGCGCCTTCACTCATCTGCCCATGTGCCACACGAATGCGTGCCTCTGGTACTAGCTCTTGCAACCTAGATGCGGCTCTATCAATGCTCTCAACGCGATTATGTAAATAGAAGATCTGACCATCGCGCAGAAGTTCACGGTGAATAGCAGCAGTTATTTGAGCCTCTTCTGCTGGGCCCACATAGGTAAGGATGGGATGGCGCTCTTCAGGAGGCGTTGTAATCGTGGACATTTCACGAATGCCAGTCACTGCCATCTCAAGGGTTCGAGGAATAGGCGTTGCAGACATGGCTAATACATCCACTGTGGTGCGCAGCTTCTTGAGTGACTCTTTCTGCTCAACGCCAAAGCGCTGTTCTTCATCCACCACGACAAGACCTAGATCTTTAAAGGCAACATCATTTGAAAGAATTCGGTGAGTACCGATGACAACATCAATAACTCCAGCAGCAAGGCCCTCAATAACTTCTTTACTTTCTTTTGCGGAATTAAAACGTGACATCCCCGCCACCTTTAATGGAAAACCTGCATATCGCTCAGCAAATGTCTTTATGTGTTGTTGCACTAGTAGCGTTGTTGGAACAAGGACTGCAACCTGCTTTCCATCTTGCACCGCTTTAAAGGCAGCGCGGATTGCAATCTCAGTTTTTCCATAGCCCACATCACCGCAGATGATGCGATCCATGGGATAAGGACGCTCCATATCGGCTTTCACATCATTAATTGTTGATAGCTGATCTGGTGTTTCAATATAGGAAAAAGAGTCTTCTAACTCCCTCTGCCATGGTGTGTCAGATGAAAAGGCGAAGCCAGGTGAACTAGTACGGGCTGCATATAAGCGAATAAGTTCGCCTGCGATTTGGCGCACAGCTTTACGCGCACGGCCCTTAGCTTTTTGCCATTCTCCACTGCCAATACGGTGCACGGTAGGTGTTTCCCCACCCACATACTTACTCACTTGTTCAAGTGCATCAGTTGGAACAAATATGCGATCACCTGGGTGACCACGCTTGGCAGGTGCGTATTCAATGATGAGATATTCACGGGTCACACCGGCAACTGTGCGCTCAAGTAGTTCAACATAACGGCCAATTCCATGTTGTTCGTGCACGACAAAGTCTCCAGCGCGCAGCTCTAGCGGATCAATTGCCTGCTTGCGCTTTGTTGGCATGCGCTCTGAATCTTTAACACTTCCCTTACTGCCAGTTAAGTCCCGCTCAGTTATAAAAAGGATTTGGTGCGCGGCACTTTCAAATCCATGAGCAATAATTGAAGTGGTTAAGTGCACTGTGCCCTTGGTAGGGGTGGCTAATACATTCTCATTTACTTGCACGGGCAAATCGGCGGCTCTAAATATTCCGGCATATCGCTCCAGCATTCCGTGACCATGGGTTGCAAATACAACGGTGAAATGTGATTCCACAGCACTTCGTAACTGTTCAATCGTGCGCTCAATATCCCCGCGCATAGGATCTATTGCGTTGTAGTCCAAGAACTCTGTGTCATCGGCTAGATCGCTACCAAATGGTGAAAGGGAACCTGTGGCAACTTTCTGCTCACCGATTTCTGCGCTTAATTCTTCCCACGACATATATGTCCCAGAACCATCATGAATAGGTGCAATAGCACCATGTGCCGCGTTACTCCATGAGGCATTAAGGAACTCTTCATTTGTTGCCAGTAAGTCTGCAGCCCTTGATCTAATTCTCTCTTCATCAATAAAAACAATCTGGGTATTAGCTGGCATACGAGAAATAATTGTTTCGGTCTCATCTATGAGCAGAGGAATGAGCGATTCCATACCTTCAAAACTCATGCCTTCGCTTATCTTCTCAAGTAGTTCGCCAGCTGCCGGTAATGAATCTTTGAGTTCAATTGCACGATGTCGAATCTCTTTAGTTATAAGAAGTTCTCGACAAGGGTAAATCTCAATAGCACCCACAACTGGCTTCAAGGTGCGCTGATCGGCCACTTCAAAGTAGCTCATATCTTCAATCTCATCGCCAAAGAAATCGATACGGATTGGATAATCATTTAAGGGTAGGAATAAGTCAACGATTCCACCGCGCACTGCAAATTCGCCTCTGCGTTCTACTAAATCTGTGCGGGTATAGGCAAGGGTTGCAAGGTGGCGAACTAGTTCATCCAGAGATTGATCTTTACCAATTTCTAACTGCAGGAGTTCGTTTTTGCCTAGAGTTGCAATGATGCGGTGAATAGCACCGCGCACAGGTGTAACAACTATTGGAAATACTGTTTGATTCTTTTCTAACTCATAAAGAGTTTGAATTCTCTTAGCAACAGTGTCACTTCGCGGACTTAATCGCTCATGCGGCAGAGTTTCCCAAGCAGGAAACTCGACAACATTGGAATGAAGTTCACTGAGTTCATTAACAAGATCTTCACTGCTGCGGCTAGAACTTGTGACAACAAGTAATGGGTGATCAGCGGCGCGAGCTGCCAATAGAAATGGATAGAGCGGCAAAGGCGCCACAATATGAGATGCATCTAGCTGCGTAGGCAGTGATGAAATTAAGCCACGCACAAGTACACCTTCCTATAAACGCCCTTAGGCCCCGTTCCCAAAAGGGAGGGGGCTAATGGATTCATTGTAATTTGTTCGCACCACCTACGGCGACCTGAGAGGATTACCCAATGGAAACCAGGGGATTTGGCGGTGCAATAGCAGCAGATGATGCTGATTTGCGCAGTGATGTCCGCAAACTCGGAGATTTACTGGGTCAGACACTGGTGCGACAAGAAGGGCCAGAACTTTTAGCTCTTGTTGAAAAGGTTCGTAAATCTGTTGGTGAAGATGAAAGTGTTGAATTACTCGCATCTTTATCTGTTGAAGATTCAGTGCAGTTGGTGCGTGCTTTTAGCACCTACTTCAATTTGGCAAACGTGGCAGAACAAGTCCACCGTGCTCGGGTATTAGCCGATGCTCGCGCCGATGGCAGATCATGGTTGGCACGTGCCGTAGATAAAATTGAAACGGCGCTAAAAGCTCAAACACCTGGACATGAATTAAGTGTTGAAGAGATTTCTACATGGATTAAAGAGATGTCAGTACGCCCAGTATTTACTGCCCACCCAACTGAAGCAGCTCGTCGTTCAGTACTCAGTAAATTGGGTCAGGTTGCAGACTTATTAGAGGATTCACGTAATCCTTCTCAAGCAGATCGCTTAGCTGAAACTATTGATTTACTCTGGCAGACAGATGAACTTCGTGTTGGCCAACCTGAGCCACTTGATGAAGCAATGAACGCTCTTTACTACCTGGATGATTTATTCCGCCAAACTGTTCCTGAGGTTCTCAACGACTTTGCGCGCGAAATGAATCGTATTGATGTTGTGGTTCCAGTTACAGCCCGTCCATTATCTTTTGGTAGCTGGATTGGTGGAGACCGTGACGGTAATCCAAATGTGACTGCGCAAGTAACTACTGATGCGATGGTCCTACAAGTTGCTCACGCAATTCGCGTAACAATCGATGCCATGAATTCACTGCGCCAAGTGCTTTCTATCTCAACTCGCATTATTGGTGCCACCCCAGAGCTCACTGCATCAGTGGAACAAGATTTAGCGCACATCACTGAGTTTGAACCGCGTTTCTTGCGCCTTAATGCCCAAGAGCCTTATCGCTTAAAAGCCACAGCAATTGTGCACCGTCTTGCACTAACTCGAGATCGCCATGCAAAGGGCACTGCTCATGTTCCGCATCGCGACTATGCAGATACTGATGAACTACTTAAAGATTTAATGTTGATGCGTGATTCTCTCTTTGCACATAAAGGTGAGTTAATTGCTACAGGCCTACTTGAGCGCACAATCCGCACAGTTGCAGCCTTTGGAATTACCCACGCAACTATGGATGTTCGTGAGCACTCCGATGCTCATCATCACCTTTTGGCCCAAGTAACTGGGGTTGGCTATAGTGAAAAAACGCATGAAGAAAAGTTCGAGATTCTCACCGCTCTTTTGGCTGCAGATACGAACTTAGATGTAAAAGGCTTGGATGCCAGAGCACAAAAGACGCTAGATACATTCTTTGCTATCGCAGATCTCATTGATCGCTTTGGCTCACAGGCAATTGAAACTTATATCGTTTCAATGACAAAAGGTGCCGATGACTTAATTGCAGCTGTTGTCCTTGCTCAGCAAGCAGGATTAGTGAATTTGAAGAATAAGAAAGCACGCATTGGTTTTGCACCATTGCTAGAAACCGTCGCAGAACTTCGTGCTTCAGGTGAAATTCTTGAAAAGCTTTTGAGCAATCCTGCCTACCGTGCACTTGTAGCACTTCGCGGTGATGTTCAAGAAGTAATGCTGGGTTATTCAGATTCAAATAAGGATGCGGGAATTGCAACAAGCCAGTGGGAAATCCATCGAGCACAACGTTCTTTGCGCGACATCGCAATGAAGCATGGCGTGAAGCTACGTTTATTCCATGGTCGCGGTGGTTCTGTTGGTCGCGGTGGCGGGCCAACATATGAAGCCTTAGTTGCACTTCCATGGGGCTCTGTTGATGGTCAGATTAAAATGACTGAACAGGGCGAAGTAATCAGCGATAAGTACGCACTAGCTTCCCTTGCCCGTGAAAACATTGAGTTAACTCTGGCCGCATCTCTAGAGGCAACGGTGCTCAATCGCGGCCCACGTCAATCAGTTGCAGATTTAAATAGCTGGAGTGAATGCATGCAGTTAATTAGCGATCGCTCATTTACCGCTTACCGCGCACTTGTTGATCACCCAGATCTACCTGCTTATTTCTATGCATCCACTCCTGTAGAACAGTTAGGAAATCTCTTCTTAGGTTCACGTCCGTCGCGTCGTCCTGATGCAAGCAGTGGCCTTGGTTCATTGCGCGCTATTCCATGGGTATTTGGCTGGACGCAATCACGACAGATTGTTCCTGGCTGGTTTGGTGTGGGCTCTGGTTTAAAGGCTGCACGCGAGGCTGGCAAAACTGATGTGTTACAAAAGATGCTCAGTGAATGGCACTTCTTCCACACTTTCATTAGCAACGTTGAAATGACCTTGGCAAAGACTGATTTAGCTCTTGCTCGTCGCTACGTTCAAACTCTGGTTCCGAAAGAACTCCACCACTTCCTCGATCAGATCCAGGCTGAGTTTGATCTAACTGTGGCTGAAATCCTGAAGCTAACTAATAAGAAATCACTACTAGGAGATCAAGAGATCTTGGCTCGCACATTGCACGTCCGTGATGCTTATCTTTCACCAATCCACTTGCTGCAAATTAACTTGCTCAAGCGCGTGCGTGATGCTGGAGATTTGGCAGATCCGCTTTTGCGCAGAGCTCTATTGCTCACCATTAACGGAGTTGCTGCAGGACTTAGAAATACGGGTTGATTAAGAGTTATAACGAGTTTGTGTTCGCTCTAAACCTTCATTAATCAAAGACTCAACCACATCTGCTCCCCGCACAATAAATTCACCCAAATCTTTTTGTTCCACCTTGGAAAAAGCTTTCAAAACAAAGTCAGCTGGATCTTGTTCTCCCATAGGGCGACCAATTCCCAATCTCACGCGGTAATACTCTGCGGTGCCAAAAGCAGAAGTCATAGATTTAAGTCCGTTATGGCCGTTATCTCCCCCAGCTAATTTTGTGCGAATAGCTGCAAAGGGGATATCGAGTTCATCATGTAGGGCAATAATCTTTTGTGGCTCAATAGAGTAAAAATTTGCAAGGGCTTTAATTGGCCCACCAGTCTCATTCATAAATGAATGTGATTTAGCAACAATAACTGGGTGGGCATCAACACCAACACCTAACTTAAAGGCTGCAATGTGTGTGCGGGATTTGTGTGAAGATAATTTAATGTTGTGGCGTCGAACTAATTCATCGATCACCATCTGGCCCACGTTGTGACGGGTGGCAGCGTATTTATCGCCTGGATTGCCCAGGCCCACTACCAACCACGTCATAACGCTAAGCGTAAGGGTTAAGCGTCCTTCTTTTCTGCATCTTCTGCAGGTGCTGCCGCATCAGTTGCTGCTGCTACTGGAGCAACTACCTCTTCAACTGCTGTGGACTTCTCAGACAAGTGAACAACGATTGTCTTTGGATCTGATTCAAGTTCAACGCCAGCTGGAAGCTTCACATCTGATGCATAACGTGACTCACCAGAGGTCATTCCATCAATATCAACTTCTAGGAAGCTAGGAATTGCAGTTGCCTCAACGCGAACTTCAATTGAGTTGTGAACGTGCTCAAGGATTCCATCGCGGCTGTGCTCACCAATTGCGTGAACAGGAACTGCAACAACAACCTTCTCACCGCGACGAACTAGAACTAAATCGATGTGCTCAAGGATCTGCTTGAGTGGGTGGCGAACAATTGCCTTTGGAAGTGTGAGCTCTGTCTTGCCATCAATAGAGATGTCTAGCAATACGTTTGACTGCTTCAGAGCAACGCCAAGTTCGCGTGCTGGAAGTGTGATGTGTTGTGGCTTTTCACCGTGACCGTAGATGACGGCAGGAACCAAACCATCGCGACGTGCACGACGTGATGCGCCCTTACCAAATTCGGTACGAAGAACGCCGTTGATGCTAATTTCTGCCATTTTAAATCTCCTCTAAATATTTAGATTTCGTAACTTCGGTCTCTGCACAAAGTTCCGATGAGGAGTTAAGTCCTTAAGCCGTCGATTACGGAAGTAAATTCTTACCCTCGCCGGAACAATGCCAACAATATCTTCGAGGGGCGCTTTGAAGCAAATCCCCGCTTAGGAATGACCGTCAAAGAGGGAGGTGACCGATCCATCTTCAAATACCTCGCGGATGGCGCGGCCGAGAAGTGGAGCAATCGATAGGACTGTGAGTCCATCAAATTTTTGATCTTCAGAGATTGGCAGAGTATTTGTAACAACAACTTCTGAGGCTCTGGAAGACTTCAAGCGCTCAACTGCTGGACCTGAAAGCACAGCGTGTGTTGCAGCGATAATGACATCTTCAGCACCTGCCTCAAAGAGAGAGTCAACGGCCTTAGTGATTGTGCCGGCAGTGTCGATCATGTCATCGATAACTACGCAGGTTTGACCCTGCACATCACCCACTACGCGTCCTGTTGTTGATTCATTTGGCACACGTGGATCACGGGTTTTGTGAATAAACGCAATTGGGCAACCACCGAGTAAGTCTGACCAACGCTCTGCAACACGTACTCGTCCAGAGTCTGGAGAGACGATTGTTAAGTGTGTGCGATCTACTTTGCTACCAACATAGTTGGCCAACATTGGAAGTGCAAAGAGATGATCCACTGGACCATCAAAGAAACCTTGAATTTGTGAAGTGTGAAGATCAACGCACATCAACCGATCAGCACCGGCTGTTTTGAAAAGATCTGCCATTAGGCGAGCTGTGATTGGTTCGCGCCCACGGCTCTTTTTATCTTGACGTGCATAACCATAAAAGGGTGCAACAACTGTGATGCGCTTTGCAGAGGCGCGCTTGAGTGCATCGACCATGATGAGTTGTTCCATGATCTGCTTGTTCACTGGTGTTGTGTGGCTTTGAATAACGAAGGCATCGCAACCGCGAACTGATTCTTCGAAGCGAACAAAGATTTCGCCATTAGCAAAGTCATATGCTGAAGTGGGAGTGAGTGGAATACCAAGCTCTGCTGCGACTTCATCAGCTAATTCAGGAAATCCGCGGCCAGCAAAAAGGCGTAATTTCTTTTCAGAAGATAAACGAATCTCGCTCATTTATTAGCCCTTCTTCTCTTTAGCTTCGGCGGCTTGTGCTGACTTGGATCCAGCGCGCTTGCGCATGACCCAACCTAATACATTTCTTTGCTTGGCTCTGCCAACGCCAATCGCTCCTGCAGGAACATCTTCAGTTATTACAGATCCAGCGGCGGTGTATGCCCCATCTCCCACGGTTACTGGTGCAACCAACATTGTGTCGCTACCGATTCGGACATGATCTCCGATAGTGGTGTGGTGCTTTTCTACCCCGTCATAGTTAACAAAGATTGTTGCAGCCCCGATATTGCTGCCTTGCCCAATAGTGGCATCGCCAACATAGGAAAGATGTGGGATTTTTGAGCCAGTTCCCACTGTGGCATTTTTCATTTCAACGAATGCCCCTGCCTTAGTTGCATCACCAAGGACAGTTCCTGCGCGCAAGTATGTAAATGGGCCAACGGTTGATCCTTGGCCAATCACAGTATCTATTGCGATTGATTCAAGAACTGATGCGCCTTCTTTTACTTGGCAGTTGGTGAGGGTTGTGCGAGGACCAATAGATGCACCTTGTGCAATGGTCGTAGTTCCATAAATCCCACTACCCGGATGAATAGTCACATCTGATGAGATTGTGGCAGTTGCATCAATCCAGGTTGTTGTCGGATCGATAATTGTTACACCGGCGCGCATCCACTCATCATTGATGCGATCGCGCAGTAGCGCTGCAGACTCAGCTAATTGCACTCGGTCATTGACACCGAGAATTTCAGTGAAATCATCAATCATGATCGCTGCAACTGATGCACCTTCACTTTTCAAAATACCGATGACATCAGTTAAATACAGCTCGCCTTGGGCGTTGGAGTTATTAATCTTGCCGATAGATGCTGCCAGCGCCGCTCCATCAAATGCATACACGCCAGAGTTGATTTCAAAGATAATTCGTTGATCTTCTGTGGCATCTTTTTCTTCAACAATCTTTAAAAGCTCACCAGCATCATCTCGAATAATTCGGCCATAACCTGTTGGGTCTGGGTGCTCAGCGGTGAGAACTGATGCTGCAAACTTTCCAGCATTATGAGCATCGATAAAGGCTGCCAGTGATTCTCCGGTGAGCATGGGTGTGTCACCAGCTAGAACTAAAACTGTGCCTTTAGGTGATAAACCTGCGAGCGCCAACTGCGCAGCATGTCCTGTTCCACCACGGTGTTCTTGAAAAACAGTTGAGGCTTTTGGTGCAATCAATGAGATGTGTTCTTCAACTAATTCACGGCCAGAGCCCACGATAATTCGAACCTGCTTAGCTTCAAGGTGATTAACTGCATGTAAGACATGTCCAAGTAACGAACGCCCTGCAACGCTATGGAGAACTTTGGCTTTTGCCGATTTCATCCGTGTGCCTTCGCCAGCTGCGAGAACGATCACGGTTTCTACGGTCACGAGTGAATCCTATCGGTGGCTCCGCCACCAGGTATCGATCCTGGACCCTGGGCTTCAAAGGCCCATGTGCTAGCCACTACACAATGGCGGAACACGTATTCTCCCTCATAAATGGGCATGGTTGTGACCACATTGCACCTTCTTTATGAGATTACTTTTGCCCCAGCCACTGGGCCATATGCGCGAACGACGCTGCCCACTACTCCGCTTGAGGTCAATGCCACCGTTAAATCAAGTCCAGCTTCCTCATCAGCAACGAGAAAAGCAACGGTTGGCCCTGATCCTGAGACTAACGCCCCTAACGCTCCATACTCCTGGCCAACATCTAGAACAAGACGAAGTGCTGGACGCAAAGAACATGCCGCTGGTTGTAAATCATTTATCAAGTGCGCACCCACTGATTCTGCATCAGCTGCAAGTAATGCCTGCATGAGTGCTTCATTAGTTTGTGGTTCCACAATTTCAAGTCCAGTTCGCAAGCGATCACACTCTGCATACACAGCAGGTGTTGATAAACCATGCGTAGAAAGTGCAAGAACCCAGTGATAAGTACCGCGTGATAGCGCAGAAGTTAACTGATCCCCATGACCAGTGCCTATTGCTGTTCCACCATTTAACATAAAGGGAACATCACTACCGAGTTTGGCTGCAATATCTGCCATCTCTTCACGGCTCATGCCTAGTGAGTACAAGTAATCGATTGCAACGATTGTGGCTGCAGCATCTGCGCTACCACCAGCCATTCCCCCAGCAACTGGAATGGATTTCTTAATTTCAATATGTACATCAATTTCGATGTCATACTCTTCTGCCATCAGTGCCACAGCTTGGGCAGCTAAGTTATTAGCACCTGCTGGCACGCCATGGGTTTGTTCGCCAGTAATGGAAACGCTCACTCCAGACTTTGGTTGCCCTAAGGAGAGCGTTACTTCATCAAAAATAGATATTGCTTGAAAAACTGAGACAAGGTCATGAAAACCATCGTCTTCACGTGGGCCAACTGATAGTTGCAGGTTGACCTTTGCTGGCACCCGAACCGTCACGTTTTTTATTGGCATGAATTGACCTTAATGTGTTGGCTAGAAAATGTCAGGTGCAACGGCTGCGATGGCACAAAAAGAAGAGATCTCTAAAGCTTCACCGCGAAGAGTGGGGTCAATATCTGCGCGCTTAAGAATCTGCTCTGCAGCAGAAGAAGAGCCATAGAGGGTAGAGAGAGCTGAGCGCAGCATCTTTCTACGCTGAGCAAAGGCTGCATCAATAATGGTGAAAACTTTACGACGTAGTTCTTCATCCCCCGGAGTTTGCCTACGAGTAAATGAAACTAATTTTGAATCAACGTTAGGTGCTGGCCAAAATACTGAACGCGAGACAGATCCCGCACCTTTAACTTCTGCCCACCACGCAGCTTTAACTGAAGGAATTCCATAATCCTTAGTTCCAGGCTTTGCCGCTAAGCGATCAGCTACTTCGGCTTGAACCATAACAACTCCTGTGCGAAGAGAAGTAAATTTCTCAAGTAAATGCAGCAACACAGGCACTGAAACGTTATATGGCAAATTTGCTACTAACACCGTTGGATCAACGGGCAAGCTTTGAATAGTGAGTGCGTCTTGGTTTAGAACTGTGAGATTTTCTGGATGTTCAAAGTGATTAGCAACTGTTATCGGAAGTTGGTCAGCTAAACGCGAATCAATTTCAACAGCCACAACCGATGCCGCGCTTTCAAGCAAAGCTAGCGTCAAAGAACCAAGACCAGGACCAATTTCAAGTGCGATATCAGTTGGACCAACGGCTGCTATGCGCACGATCTTTGTGCAGACATTTGAATCAATAACAAAGTTTTGTCCAAGAGACTTGGAAGGCTTTAGTTCTAACGCCGCGGCAAGTTCGCGGATTTGTGCTGCTCCTAATAATGTCATGAGGCAAATGAGGCAAATAAACGTTCGGCATTATCGCCAAGGGCGCTTGCTAATTCACCAAGATCTGCATTTCGCTCAGTGGCCATTGCACGCACGATGTTTGCAATTTGAGCTGGAGTATTAAGGGCGCCGCGATGAGGCATAGGGGCTAAGAATGGTGAATCTGTTTCAACAAGAAGTTGATCTATTGGAACTAGCTTTACTGCATCTCGCAGGGCAGGGGCGTTTTTAAAGGTTAACGTGCCCGCAAATGAGAGAACATATCCACGCTCTATGCAGGTCTTAGCCATCTCAACATCTCCTGAAAAACAGTGAAAGATAACCTTTTCTGGGGCTCCGACTTCAAGTAATACAGATAGAACATCATCATGTGAATCGCGATCATGAATGATGAGGGCCTTGCTAGTCTTTTTAGCTAACTCAATATGCCATTTAAAGGATTCTTGTTGGCGCCCGCGAAGCTCTGGTGGTGTGCGGTAATAATCTAAACCTGTTTCACCAATTGCTCGAACTCGTGGATGCTCGGCTAATTTAGCAATTACTGCCCAATCGGCTTCTATATTCTCAACAACTGGTGCTTCGTTGGGATGTAGTGCAACGGCTGCTAAAACTGAGGTGTTCCACTTTTCTGCCGCCGCCACACACCATGCTGATTGCTCTGCTGAGTATCCAACCTGCATGATTCGATCCACATTGACGCTTTTAGCTTCAGCAATTACTTGCGCAACCTCTGGTGAATCCGGCACAGTATCAGTGATGATCTCCATATGTGCATGTGAATCAACTGTTGGAGCAGGAAGTGGTTCTGGTAGAGGTGCCCGCTGACGATCTATATCGCGGTTGTGGCGATCAGCCATATGTATTAAGCGTTCGTTTCTAAGCGGGGGAAAAGAACTGGGGTTTTAGTAACGGTGACACCTGGTGGTAACTGGCCCCAGGTTGCAACATCGGAAATCTTTTGTGCACCAAGATCACCTAATGATGCTTGGGCACCTAAGCTGCTCCACAAAATTTCACATGTCTGCGGCATTACTGCATTGAGTAACACGGCCAATGCACGCAGAGATTCTGCGGTGTTATATAGGACATCTTCCAGTACCTGCTGGTTAGCAGGATCTTTAGCAAGAATCCATGGCTCTTTTTCAGTCACATAGCCATTTACTTTTTTACAAAAATCCATAATCGCAAGGATTCCACCTTGAAAATCCAATTCACAGATTGCAGCATCGGCCTTTGTAGCGGCCTCTTTCAGTGCGCTCTCAAGCCCAGCATCATTGCTTTTAGCTGGTAATACTCCGCTGCAGTACTTCTCCACCATTGCTGCTGAGCGAGAAGCTAGGTTTCCAAAGTCATTTGCTAACTCCGAGGTATATCTAGCGGCCATGTCTTCCCATGAAAAAGAGCCATCAGTACCAAATGGAATTGCACGTAAGAAGTAATAGCGGAAAGCATCAACACCAAAGTGATCTGTAATGTCTTTAGGTGCAATACCAGTCAACTTACTCTTACTCATCTTTTCGCCACCAACGAGTAGCCAACCATGAGCAAATACCTTTTTAGGAACATCTAAACCTGCAGCCATGAGCATTGCTGGCCAAATAACTGCGTGGAAGCGCAAGATGTCTTTACCGACCAAGTGAACATCTGCTGGCCACGTCTGAGCAAACTTCTTGCCACCTTCACTATCTGGTGCATCAGTTAATCCAACTGCAGTTGCATAGTTAAGGAGCGCGTCAAACCAAACATAAACAACTTGATCAGTATCCCAAGGAACAGGAATTCCCCAATCAAAAGTTGACCGTGAAATAGAAAGATCTGTCACGCCACCTTCTAAAAATGAAACAACTTCATTGCGCGCACTCTCAGGTTGGCAAGCATCTGGATTCTTGCGGTAGTGCTCGAGCAATGGTGTAACAAAAGCTGACAGCTTAAAGAACCAGTTGTTTTCATTGACAAGTTCAATTGGCTTGCTATGAATAGGGCAGCATTTCTTGCCATCAATTTCAATGAGGTCGCCAGGAAGCTTGAACTCTTCGCAACCAACACAGTATGGACCTTCATACTTACCAGCATAAATATGTCCAGAGTCTTTAAGGGATTGTAAGAATTTTTGAACGCGCTCAGTGTGACGTTTTTCAGTGGTGCGAATGAAATCATCGTTAGCGATATTGAGGGCTTCCCAATTAGGTTTCCACGCATCTTGCACTAAGCGATCAACCCAAGCTTGTGGAGCAGTGTTATTTTCCTCTGCCGTGCGCATAACCTTTTGGCCATGCTCATCTGTGCCAGTTAAAAACCAGACTGATTCACCTTTTTGACGATGCCAACGAGTTAACACATCACCGGCAACCGTCGTATAGGCATGGCCAATATGAGGTGCATCGTTGACGTAATAAATCGGCGTCGTTAGATAAAAGGACTTAGTCACTTGCTCATCTTATTCGCATCGACCACTGCGGCATAAACCAACCGCTTTGCAATTGAGAATTCAGCAGCAACTGAGGCTATTGCCCCTTTGCGATCCATGCCTGCAGCTTCAAACTCTCGAACACGAGCCACCATTTCATCAGCAGTCATTGTTGCTGAATCCAGGACAGCGCCTTGGATTACTAGAGTGATTTCACCGAGTACTTCATTGGCATCAGCCCACGTTGAAAGCTGCGAAAGTGTTCCACGAATAGTTTCTTCATAACGCTTAGTCATCTCACGGCAAATAGCACCTTTGCGCTCACTTCCAAAGACTGATTGCGCATCTGAGAGTGAGTCTGCCAATCGATGTGGTGCTTCAAAGAACACCATAGTTCGCTCTTCATGACGTAGTTTTTCAAATGTCGCTAATCGTGCACCAGCACTGCGAGGTGGAAATCCTTCAAATGTAAATCGATCTGTTGGCAGGCCTGATAACGCAACTGCCATAGTTACAGCGCTCGGTCCTGGGATAACAGAGACTTCAAGACCGCGAGCAATTGCTTCACGCATCAACCTAAAACCTGGGTCGCTAATTGTTGGCATGCCTGCATCTGAAACAACTAGAACATGCGCGCCAGTTGCTAATTCGTTTAATAGTTCAGCAGTTCGTTCATCTTCATTGCCTTCAAAGAAGGAGAGTATGCGGGCTGTGAAAGTAACTCCAAGATCTGAACACAAACGGTGAAAGCGTCTGGAATCTTCAGCGGCAATAATCGTGGCATCTTCAATGGCAGTTTTTAACCGCGCGCTTGCATCGGCTGGGTTGCCCAACGGGGTTGCTGCCAATATCAATGCCATGGGTCCATCATCTCAGTAATTTCATACCAATTTGCGCATACGATTACACACATGATCGCCGCCATCACCCCCATCCTTATAGCGATTGTCTCCCTTGCGATTCGATTAATAAACCTTGCAACACCTAAGGGCTTTGTTTTTGATGAGGTCTATTACGTCGATGGCGCTAGAGATTTTTTGAAGTATGGCGTGGAAGTTAGCGGCAGCAAGCCAGAGTTCATTGTTCATCCACCTGTCGGAAAATGGCTCATAGCAAGTGGTATCAAGCTCTTTGGTGACAATGAATTTGGTTGGCGATTTGCAACAGCCCTTATCGGCACACTACTCATTTTGCTCTTTGCCCGCTTAGTCCATGTTCTGTTCTATTCACCATTGTTAACGGGCATAGGTGCCTTCCTAATGGCTTGTGATGGTTTGGTGCTTGTTCACTCACGAACAGCTCTTCTTGATCTCTTTTTAACTTTCTTTGTTCTCTTGGCAGTTTACTTATGGCACCAGCAAAGACATTGGTTTGCAGCTATTGCCATAGGTTTAGCAATGGGTTGTAAGTGGAGCGCGGTTTATTTCTTGGTTGCAATGATCTTTGTTTCTCTTTATAGAATCTTCTCGCAGCATCCTTCTAAACACTTAGTTCGACCAACAATTATGAAATTCATTCAATATGGATTCCTTCCAGTAATTGTTTACATCACCTCTTGGACTGGTTGGTTTCTCAGTAGCCGCGGTTGGGATCGCCAATGGTCATCGAATCCATTTACTTCCTGGATTCACTATCACTCAGAGATGTTGGGCTTTCATACAGGATTAACTGAAAAACATTCTTACCAAGCAAATCCCTGGAGTTGGATGGTTATGGGTAGGCCGACCTCTTTCTTCTATGAATCACCAAAGGGATGCGGTAGCGATAACTGCGCACAGGAAGTATTAGCTATTGGCACGCCACTACTTTGGTGGGCAGGAACTATTGCTGTTGCTGTAGCTATTGGTTTTTGGTTACGCGCCTTAGTTAAGCGCACCTCTGAGCCTGCGTTGAATTTAATTGTGCTTGGAATGGCTGCCGGATACTTACCTTGGTTCTTCTTCCAAGCCCGCACAGTATTTACTTTCTATGCAGTTATTTTCGAGCCTTTCATGATTCTGGCCCTTGTGTATTGCGCAAAACTATTGCTGGATAGTTCTTTAAAATCAGGAACCTCACAAGCCTTAGTTGCAGCCTTTGTAACAGTTATCTTTTTGAATTTTGTTTATTTCTTACCAATTTTCACAGGCGAAGTAATCACATACGATGCTTGGTTACAACGTATGTGGATGAGTTCGTGGATCTAACTATTCGTTAGAGGCGCGTGCTTGCTTAAGGCGTTCAACTGCTTCATCAGCTAGTTGTTGATCAAAGATTTCATCACGCGAAGGTGAAGCAGCAGCTAATGCTTCACGTTCTAGACGCTCTTGCTCTTCACTCCATGCTCCAGGAATAGTTAAATCAATAACGCGCTTAGGAATAATTGCCTTCGGTGCACTGACATATGTTGGAGATGGCACTTCTGATGGTTCCCACGTTTGGCGAATAGCTGCTGTTCCCTTAGGCAATAAAACAACGCCTTTGAGTTCGCGCTCAGAAAGTGGAATCCAATGTTCTTGTGAAGGCTTTGGTGTGACAACTTCCGCTAAGTTCGTTGCTGATACACCAGCTGTGCGACGATGAAGTTGTTGAATACGTCGGTATTGAATCTTGTCAGCGATTGTTTGGCGACGAACACTTGCAACATAAATCAAAATTCCAGTTGCAGGAACTAATGAGTAAATAAAAGGCATCGTATTCATGAAACCACCCACAAGTGTTGTAGTTAGAGAACCAGTTAAAACAAAAAACATAATTCGTCTGCGCATAAGAAGTTGCGCAATTTTTGCTTCGCGATCTAAATCGATATGAATCGATCCGCTTCCAGAAATTCCTTGTGGCGATGAACTTGCAACAACAATCAGTGCACTCTTGAATCGCTCAACAGATTTTCCAGAAAATTCATTGCGGTCATGGATCCAACGGGGTGCAAAATATGCGACCCACATACCAATGATCGCAATATAGATAAGTCCGGAAGCCATGATGCATAAAGATAAAGGATGAGACCTATAGAACTTGGGATTTAGAGCCTACTTAACGGCAGGATTTTCTTTAACAAATACGACATGGTCTTGCCAACTACCAGCGATATGTAAATAGCGCGGACGTTCGCCTTCAAAAATATAGCCAGCTTTCTCAGCTACTCGCCTTGATGCAGCGTTCTCGGGCCTAATATTGATTTCAACGCGATGAAGATTCAGCGCAGAAAATGAATAATCTGTTAAGGCCATCACCGCTTGCGTTGTAAAACCCTTATTGGCATAGTTTTTATCAATCCAATAACCAATATGCCCGCCCCGCATTGCGCCAAGGATCACGCCGCCCAGTGAAATCTGTCCAATTAAATTGCGCTGATGCCAGATTGCAAATGAAAATGAGCGGCCATTTCGAGCCTCAGAGTTAAGGGTGCGAACCATTTCAAAGTAGGAAGGAAGCTGGCCGGGGTTCTGCGCAGCATCCCCAGCAATGATTGGAATTGTGGCTTCCCAGGGAGATAACCAGTCACGATTTTCGGCTCGGACATTATTCCAACGTCCACGATCTCTAAATCTCAATGCCTGCATCGATAGATCTTGACTCTTAAGTACCACCGGCCATGAATGCGTCATAAGACTACTTAAATGTATCTACGCTCTAAAATCACAACAGTTACTTCATCGCCAGCTTTTAAATTAATATCTTTTTCACCAACGGCAATAAAAGCTGAAGCATCTGAGAGTGTTGATATCTCTTCTTGATGGGCCAGCGGTGTTACCGACTTGCCATCTTCAGAAAGGGCTGCGCGAATGTATGAGCGCACTCCATCACTGGATTCAATTGCCTTTTCCAACTTAGCTTTAACGCTAGGGCGGTGAATGGTTGCAGCGCCCAACATTGTGCGAATCATTGGACGAACGAAGAGTTCAAAAGAGATATATGCCGCAATTGGATCACCCGGAAGAGTGACGATTGGGGTCTTATCTGGACCAATAAGGCCGAAGTTATGTCGACCGCTCATCTCTATTGCCATATCAACGGTCGTAATTTCACCCATGTTAGAAATAGTGCGGGTAATCAAATCAAATGAATCATCATGGCGCTCACCGCTAATAATTATGAGATCAGCCCGTACTAATTGATCTTCAATCAAATTCTGCAGCTGCGCTTCATCTTCTGGAATTGAGTGCACGCGATAAGCAACCGCTCCTACTTCGCGCACAGCTGTTGTGAGCATCCAGGAGTTAGTCTCAAACTCTTCATCATCTTTAAGCGTTTTACCAGGTTCAACTAGATCTGGGCCAGCTGACATCACCACTACACGTGGATGCGGTCTGGTGGGTAAGTGATCGAGTCCAATGGATGCTGCTAATCCAATTTGAGTGGAGCGGATCCTAGATCCGGCTTTCATTACCAAGCGCTCTCCAGCAAAGACATCTTGCGACAACGTTGCACCATGGGCATCTAGTAAAGGCATTTCAAAAGAATCAAGGGGTTTGCAAATCGCTAAAAGTGAAGTCAAAAACTCATCAACCCGCGTGTGCTCTGCCATAATCACACCATACTTGTTGTGGTCAGTAATCTTTGGGATTTAGGCGTGGAAAGCGGAGGTCAGAAGCAATGAATCAGAACACACTTAAGAAGCAGTTGCGAGATCGCTACCGCCGTGAACGGGTTCAAAAATTCATTCCGACCAATTTCAATATCATTTTGAAAGCCCCAGAGATCCTCAATGCCACAACAATCTGCTCTTACTTTTCATATGCCCAGGAGCCCAGTACAGATGAAATCAACAAAGCTTTTTTGGCAGATGGTAAAAAACTCTTACTGCCCCGAGTTAACGGTTTAGTCATTGAATGGGTTCAGTGGGATGGCGATCCAACGAAATTGAAAGTAACTAAGAATCTGACAGAACCAACTGGTCCGGCTGTAACAGACACAAGTGATGTTGGCGCAGTCATCACTCCAGCACTTCGTATTGACCAAGAGGGTTATCGAATGGGACAAGGCGGCGGTTTTTATGACCGCGCATTACCAACGCTGCCTGGATGGAAGCTTGGTTTAGTTCATACAGGTGAGTTAACGAGTGAAACTTTGCCTAGAGAATCCCACGATATTGCCCTAGATGCTGCGGCAACGCCTTCACTGATTGTCAGATTTAAGCGTTAGGTAGATTGCGCGCCATAACTATTCGTTGAATTTGATTAGTTCCTTCATAAATCTGAGTGAGTTTGGCATCTCTCATCATTCGCTCAACTGGGTAATCTGAAACATAGCCGTATCCGCCCAAGATCTGAACTGCATCAGTTGTCACTTTCATTGCAACATCACTAGCAAAGCACTTACTTGCCGCTGAGAAGAAACGTAAATCCTTTGCACCGCTCTCACTCTTTGATGCAGCCACATAAGTTAATTGACGGGCAGCTTCAATATTCATTGCCATATCTGCCAACATGAATTGAATACCTTGGAAATCAAAAATCTCTTTACCAAACTGCTTACGCTCATGTGAATACTGAGTTGCAACATCAAGTGCGCCTTGGGCAATACCTAAGGCTTGGGCAGCAATGGTAATGCGTGTGTGATCAAGAGTGTTCATTGCTAGCGCAAATCCTTCACCAACTTCACTAATACGGCGATCATCAGCAAGCTTTACGTTGTCGAAATAAACCTCACGCGTAGGTGATCCTCTAAAACCCATCTTCTTTTCTGGTGAACCAAAAGATACGCCTGGATCAGATTTTTCAACGACAAATGCCGTTATTCCTTTAGAGCCAAGAGATGCGTCACTTTGGGCAACGACGGTGTAAAACTCTGAGATCCCTGCATTTGAAATCCATTTTTTGCTTCCATTAAGAATCCAGCCATCACCATCTTGCTCTACTTTTGTACGAAGTGCAGAAGCATCTGAACCTGCCTCAGATTCTGAAAGGCAATAAGAAAAACCTTTTCCTTGTGCTAATTGAGACAACCAGCGCTGCTTTTGATCTTTATTTCCGCCCAGCATTAAGGGAAGTGAACCAAGTTTATTTACTGCAGGAATCAGTGATGAAGCACCACAAACACGTGCGACTTCTTCAATAATAATTACAACAGCTAATGCATCTGCGCCATCGCCACCAAATTCAGTTGGAACATGTGCTGCTGCAAGACCTGCTTTTTGAAGTGCATCTGCTGCTTCTTGTGGGAAGCGATGATCCTCATCGACTGCTTTTGCATAAGGTGCGATCTCTTTTTCGGCCAAAGCGCGAACACTGGCACGTAGATCCTTATACTCGCTGGGAATATCAAATAAGTTTTCCATTAGGGCTCATTTCTATCGCGTTGTGCTAAATCTTGCAAATACTTGTTATAGGTAGCCAACTCATCTGGTTGCCCCATGGCTGCAGATCGTGCGGAATTCTTATCAATTCTTGTAGCTTCACGTGAGTCATCCTTAACCCAACTAATGAAGGTAGCAACCAGGGCTAGAAGTATCGGGATCTCGCCCATCGCCCAACCTAATGAGCCGCCCATGCGCTGATCGGCAAGTAGATCAACAAGCCATGGTGATTTAAGGGAACCGAAGTAACCGCCGTCAATTAAAGTCGTAGTAGACATTAGTGCTACTGAGAAGAATGCATGAATACTCATTGCAGCAAAGATAATAACGATGCGCACTAAATGTGGAACTCTGCGAGGGTTTGGATCGATTCCAATAACAACATGGAAGAAAAGGATTCCAGCAAGTAGGAAGTGAATATTCATCAACAAGTGGCCCACATGCGATTGCATCATTGAACCAAATAGATCTGTGAAGTAGAGGGCAAAGAGTGAGCCGTCAAAGAAAGCTAACGCCACTATTGGGTTGGTAAAAAAAACAGCTAATTTAGAATGCAGCGCAGCTAGTAGTGAGCCTCTCACACCGCGCTCATCACTATTTCTACCTTGTGGCAAAGTGCGAAGCGCTAACGTGATTGGTGCACCAAGCACAATTCCAATAGGTGCAATCATTCCAAGAACCATGTGCGCAACCATGTGATATGAAAAAGCAAAGTTCGCATACAAGCCAAGGCCGCCACTAGTTGCAAAATCTATTGCTGAAATTCCGAGTGCAAAAGAAATTGTGCGACCTACTGGCCACTTATCGCCACGCTTTGTAAGAACAACAACGCCTTTAATATAGAGAGCTACGGCTGTAACCAAGATTCCAATCATCAGCGCATCTGGTTCATAACTAAACAGGATTCGGCTCCACGTTGGTCCCGGTGGCGTAGAAATTCCTGCAATCGCTAATGCAGGATCAAACTTCGCTAGCTCTGGTCTTGATGGAGCTTGATTCGAAGACAGCCATGCACCCATTGCAACTGTGACAACCATGATCAAGCTTTCTGCAAAAATTAATCGCGCAAAGCCTTTCCAATCAATTGAGCTACGAAGGGCTAAATTCTTGCGATGCAAATACGCAATAGCTATTAAAGAAATCGTTAGAGCAACTTTCCCAATTACCACCCATGCATATGCACTGTTCCAAGCCTCTTTGAAATCCAAACGAGCCCAAGCATTTACAGTTCCACTCATGACGACTGCAATGGCAGCCCATAACGCCAATTCGCTAAAGCGCGGCACTGCAATCGGTCTATCGTCAGGGTCCAATATTGCAAGAGTTATAACCCCACCCACCCAGAGAGATAGCGCAACTACATGGATGACTAAAGAACCAATAGCTAATGCATGTGAGCCACTTGAAGCTGAATGGCTCTGAAATATCGGTGCGACTAAACCAATGAGGGTAAGGATAAGAAGGACGATAACTGTCAGAACCTTATTGACGCGAATTGATGCGAAGGTGATGAATAAAGCGACAAGGGATTGAAACAGTAGGTACTGACCTAAAGTTATTTGCATAATAAAAGAGCGTAGGACTGTGGGATCTAAGGCAACTGATAATGGTTGATCCAGAATGGTTGCCAACGTAAAGAGAATTGTTCCAACACTTCCGATAAACCAGGTGAGCCCTGAAATCCATAACATCGTGCGAAGCTTTTGCGCCGAAGTTGATAGTTTTCCATGGGAATCAAGAAGTAAAAAGCCCATTGCCAATAAGGTTCCGACTACTGTAAAACTTCCTATAAGAGATAGATATTTGAAAACTGTACTTAAAGCGATCATCGTTCCCTAAAGAGTTTTCGCGCATAGAGCGCGAGTGCGATAAAGACAAAGAAAGCCATAATCAAAAGAAAAATAATAAATACACTTGTTCCCCAACTACTACTTGCAGGTGTTTGCGATTCTGTTGGAGTGGGTGATGCTTCGTTAGGTGAAATCACAGTTGGTGCAGAGAAATTAAAAGTGAATGAACCTTCCAGCGGTGCATCACCTTCTGAATACAAAGTGTATGAAACTCTGTAAATTCCAGAATCAACAAGTGGCTTCAAGCCAATAGTTGCTGAAAGGTCAGTCATTGTTAGAGTCCCATCATCAACGCGAACTCCAGCTGGATCTGTAACTACTATTTCATTTGCATCAGGAAGCAATGCAACTTGAGTAGTGAGAGTTACTGACATAGGAGCTGTAGTGACTGTGGATCCACTTATTGGAGATGTATTAATAAGTGAGTTTGCACCAGCTGTTGAGATACCCAGAAAGCCCAGGAGGGCAAAAGCTGCCAAGAATTCTCGGGCTCGAGTGATTTTCACTTAGATCTCCTTCACATCTTGGACTTGAATTCGCGCCAATCGTCTCACTTCTTTAGACTTAGCTTCTACCCCCTAAAGGGTTGGAATACGGCCATATTCAAAGATTGGAGCGCTAGTGCCTACATACCAATACGCATGTAACGCTTGCGAGCATGAATTTGAAGCTTTCCAATCCTTTAGCGATACTTCACTGACAGAGTGCCCGCAATGCAAGGGTGAAATCCGCAAGGTCTATAGCGCCGTAGGTGTTGTGTTTAAAGGCTCTGGATTTTATAAAACTGATTCAGTAAAAAAGACAACTGCAAGTGAGCCCGCTAAAACAACTCCTGCGGCTGCGCCAACTCCAGCAGCTAAGGCAGATTAATCCTGGTGATGGGGCGGCTTATCAGACTTAATTTCTTCTTCACGACGTAATTGCTCGGCCGCGGCTTCAGGATCGATCTCATCTGATGTCACGTTAGGAAAGAGATCACTCATAGTTTTAAGTCTACATCTAAGGAGTAAGAAGCGTGTTTGAGAAGCTTGGAAAGTTCATTGTTAAGCGCAGCAAGCTGGTCCTTTTAAGCTTTGTAATCACAACAATCATTGCTGGCGCAGTCGGATCACTATCCTTTGGCCGCTTAGATTCGGGCGGTTACTCAGACCTTAATAGTGAATCTGCAAAAGCTGCTGAATATGTCATAGATGTATTTGGTGCCGAAGAACCAGTTGCAGTGATGGTTGTGGACTCTGCTAGCTCAACAATCGATGATCTGGCAGTTGCCACAACTGCAACTGAAATTGAAAAGAAGATTCAAGCCCATAAGGGAGTCTCGAAAACTTACTCCTACTGGTCAACTGGTGGATCACCGACTATGAAGTCTAAAGATGGAAAAGCAGGCTTTATCTTGGTGTATTCAGATCTTGATGCTTTTGATTGGGATGCTCTTGGTTCATTAGGGGCATCATTACAAGAAGAGTTTGATGGCAAGTACAAGAATGTTCATGTCTACGCATCTGGTGCTGGCGTCATTACATATGCAATCAATCACAAAATTGAAAAGGATTTGATTCTTGCTGAGTCAATTGCTATTCCCCTTACATTCCTGCTACTGGTCTTTGTTTTCGGAGCACTCGTCGCATCAGCCACACCACTATTTGTCGGTGTAACAGCAATCCTTGGATCTTTCTTCATAATTTACCTGTTGACTCTTTTCACTAACGTCAGCGTTTTCGCCCTCAATCTCATTACTGGCCTTGGGCTGGGACTGGGCATCGACTATGCGCTGCTGATGGTGAATCGATTCCGCGAAGAACTTCATAACGGCCATAGTGTTGAAGAATCCGTAGTCACAACAGTTGCTACAGCGGGTAAGACAGTTTTCTACTCAGGCCTCACTGTTTTTGTCACCATGGCATCACTGCTCTTCTTCCCACTTGAGTTCTTGAAATCCTTTGGTTACGCAGGTGTTGCTGTAATCACCTTTGCCGTGATTGGTGCAGTAATTGCTCTGCCAGCACTACTAGCTGTGCTGGGTGAAAAGGTTGATAAGGGTGTTGTACGAAAGAGCGCAATTACTCCTAAGGAAGATGGTCGCTGGGCACACACTGCACGCAACGTTATGCAGCGTCCGGTCCCAGTTGTTCTTGCTTGCTTAGTTGTATTAGGAATATTGGCTGCACCTGTTACTAATATTTCATTTGCCCAAGTCGATTCAAGAGTTCTACCTGCATCAAATCCAGCTGCTTTTGCAGCTGAAGTAGTTGATACCCGCTTTGACGGATTAATTGGTAGCCCAATTGAAGTTGTTGTACCAAAGGGTGTTGGACGCGAAAGTGAAATTACTGCTTTCTTGGAAAAGGTTAAAGGCATTGGCGGCATCGTCCGTGTTGGCGCAATTGAGGTTTATGGGCAAGATATTCGAGTTCAGGTAATTTCCTCTGTGCCATCTCGGAGTACTGATTCAATGAAGGTTATTCACGATATTCGAAATCTAGACAAACCTGCTGGCACGCTCATCGGTGGAGCTGCTGCTGATTTCACTGACTCGCAGGACGGAATCGCTCGAACATTGCCATTGGCTTTGGGCTGGATTGCACTTACTGTATTGATTCTTATCTTCATCTTTACCGGTTCAATCATCTTGCCGATTAAAGCAGTGATACTAAATGGGCTTTCATTGGTTGCAACCCTTGGTGCAATTACGTGGATATTTATCGATGGTCACTTGAAGTGGCTAGTAGGTGATTTCACTGTGACTGGGACATTAGATACCGGTTCAGTGATTTTGGTAGCAGTGGTTGTCTTCGGACTTTCAATGGACTACGAACTATTTTTACTCTCACGTATCCGCGAAGAGCATTTGAGCGGTAAGAGCAACGTTGAATCTGTTGCCGTTGGTTTGCAACGATCTGCTCGAATCATTACTGCAGCGGCGCTACTGCTCGCTGTTGTGTTCGCAGCTTTTATAACAAGTGGTGTTACATCAATCAAGATGTTGGGCTTTGGTGTTTCACTTGCAGTTATTCTGGATGCAACAATCGTGCGCGCACTTCTTGTTCCAGCGCTCATGCGTTTATTTGGTGAGCGTAACTGGTGGGCACCTAAGTGGATGCAAAAATTCACTCTTAAACATTAATTCACAGTAAGTGTCCCCGGCGGGAGTTGAACCTGCGACCTACCGCTTAGGAGGCGGTTGCTCTATCCACTGAGCTACGGGGACTTAGATTGTGCCGGGGCAATCTTGTCATGAATTAATGGCAAGGCTAGACTGATAAAAACAATCGAAAAGGATGCTATTTCCTCATGTGGGGCCAGCAATGAAGGCGCTAGTAATAGGCGCGGGTGGCGTTGGCAGAGCTATTGTCAACATCGCATCTCGTAAGTCATTTATCTCTTCACTTGTTATTGCCGATCGCACTCTCTCGCGTGCTGAAGAGGCTGTCGTGCGCGTCAAGGATTCTAGATTTGCTGCCGCAGAAGTTAATGCTGCCGAGCTTGAAGATATTCGAGCACTTATCCGTAAAGTAAAACCAGACGTTGTAGTCAACGCTGTTGATCCCCGTTTTGTTATGCCGATTTTTTTAGCATGCGAAATTGAGAGTACTAATTATATTGACATGGCGATGTCTTTGTCCCGTCCGCACCCTCACTACCCAAACTCTGAGACTGGCGTAAAACTAGGAGATGAACAGTTTGCTCGAGATTGGAACTGGAAAGAGCGCGATATATATGCTCTGGTTGGAATGGGTATAGAGCCTGGAATGAGTGATGTCTTTGCTCGTTATGCCTCAGATCATCTTTTCTCTGTCATTGATTCCATCACAATTTTGGATGGATCTAACTTAACGGTTGAAGGTTACGAATTTGCACCATCATTCTCAATCTGGACAACTATCGAAGAATGCTTAAATCCCCCTTTAGTATGGGAGGACGGACGTGGTTGGTTCACTACTGCGCCATTTAGTGAGATTGAAACTTTTGATTTTCCTGAAGGTATCGGTCCGGTCGAATGTGTAAATGTTGAACACGAAGAAGTAGTTTTAATTCCCCAAAAAGTTGATGCCAAGAAAGTTAACTTTAAATATGGGCTCGGTGCGCAATTCATTACAACTTTAAAAACTATCCATATGCTTGGCTTGGATCGAAAAGAAAATGTTGATGTTCAGGGAATTTCAGTTTCTCCTCGCGATTTGCTTGCTGCCTCTTTACCGGATCCAGCAACGTTAGGTTCGCGCATGAAAGGCAAAACTTGTGCAGGTGCATTAGTAAAGGGCCTAAACAAAGATGGAAAGCCATACGCTTGTTATATGTATAACGTCATTGATAATGAGTGGTCAATGAAGGAATATGGCGACCAAGCAGTCGTTTGGCAGACCGCACTTAATCCAGTGATTGCTATGGAGTTAATACACAAAGGAATTTGGAAGCCTGAAGGAGTAGCTGGTCCTGAATGGTTTGATGCAAAACCATTTTTAGATTCACTCGAATCTTATGGAACGACATGGAAGATTCGTGAAGAAAAAATTTGATGTTGTAGTAATTGGATCCGGCTTTGGTGGCTCCGTATCTGCACTACGCCTACGTGAAAAGGGTTATAGCATTGCCGTACTTGAGGCAGGAAAGCGCTTTCGAGATAAAGATTTCCCTAAAACATCGTGGCGTATCAGTAAATTCCTTTTCGCTCCAAAAGTTGGCCTCTACGGTATTCAGCGCATTCATGTGTTGCCAGATGTTTTGGTGCTGGCTGGGGCTGGTGTTGGTGGAGGTTCATTGGTTTATGCCAACACTTTGTATCAACCAGGAGACAAATACTTCACTGATAAGCAATGGGCCGCAATTACTAATTGGAAAGAAGAGTTAGAACCTTGGTATGACCAAGCTCGGCGCATGTTGGGTGTTACAGAAAACCCTTATTTTTCAAACAGCGACAAGGCCATGAAAGAGGCGGCAGAAGAAATGGGTGTTGGCCACACATTCAAGATGGCTCCGCTTGGAATCTATTTTGGCGGAGGCAAAGGTGTTGCAAGTAAAGATCCATTTTTTGGTGGCGTTGGACCTGATCGCAATGGTTGTATGCAATGTGGTGCGTGCATGAGTGGGTGCCGACATAATGCTAAAAATACTTTGCCTAAAAACTACTTAGGTTTGGCTGAAAAAGCTGGAGCAGAAGTTTTCCCAATGACCACTGCTACAAAAATAGAGAAACTACCTAGCGGTGAGTGGAAGATTTCAACCCGTAAAACAGATGACTGGTTGGGCGCAAAAGGCTCAGTATTTTTCGCCAAAGATGTAATTGTTGCCGCTGGAACATTTAACACACAAAAACTGCTTCATAAGATGAAGAATGGCAAGGTGTTGCCAGAACTTTCTGATCGCTTGGGAGATTTATCTAGAACTAACAGTGAAGCGTTAACTGGCGCCCTGATGCAAAATACTGATATCGACTACAGCGATGGCAGTGCTATTACCTCATCGTTTTTCCCTGATGAAAATACCCACATTGAGCCAGTTCGATATGGCAAAGGCTCTAATTTAATGGGCTTGCTGCAGACGATCATGACCGATGGACACTCATCACAAGAGCGTCGCAAACAATGGTGGAAGCAATTCGTGGCAGACCCAAAACTACTTCTCAAGATTTTGAATGTGCGCCGCTGGAGTGAGCGCACAGTAATTGCTCTGACAATGCAAAATGTTGACTCATCCGTCTCTGTTCGTGGAAAGAAATCAATCTTTGGATGGCGCTTAACATCAACTAATGATCCAGAGCATCCCAATGCCACATATATTCCAGCGGCAAATGAAGCGGTCAGGCATATCGCACAAAAGCATGGCGGAATAGCAGGTGGACATATTGGCGATCTTATAGATGCGCCATTTACAGCTCACTTTGTTGGAGGCTGCGTAATAGGAAGTGATCATACTCAAGGAGTTATTGATCCCTATCACCGTGTGTGGAACTATCCGACGCTTCATATTCTTGATGGTTCAACAATTACGGCAAATCTAGGTGTGAATCCATCGCTAACAATTACTGCACAGGCAGAACGTGCACTATCTTTTTGGCCTAACAAGGGTGATGCAGATTCACGACCTGCTCAAGATCAGCCATACAAAAGATTGAATGCAGTTGCACCGCACACACCACTTGTTCCTGCTGGAGCAGTTGGCGAACTAAGGGTCAAATAGGAGATTTACATGCAATCATGGGCTTTGGTTACAGGTGCAACGGTTGGAATCGGGGAAAGTTTCACACGGTTACTGGCACAAAATGGTTACAACATAGTTTTAGTTGCCCGTGATTTATCTAGGCTCCAAGAGCGAGCAAAGAGCCTTGAATCCACCTACGGGATAGTAACCACAGTAATTCAAGCCGATCTAGCAACTGATGCAGGATGTAAAACAATCGAGGATTTCATTGCAAATAATCAAATAGATGTCTTAATCAATAATGCTGGTTTTGGAATCAATAAAGCTTTTACGATGAGTCAATTAGATGCTGAACAACAATTACTTGATGTTCTCGTACGAACCCCCATGCGTTTAATGCACGTCGCGCTGCCTGGAATGAAAGAGCGCAATAAGGGTGTGATCATCAACGTCTCATCAGTTGCTGGCTGGATAGCAGGTGGAACATATAGTGCTTCAAAGTCTTATCTGACTGTTCTATCTGAGTCACTTCATACTGAGCTTTCATCAACTCATGTGAAAGTTAGCGCGCTTTGCCCTGGCTTTACGCGCACTGAGTTTCACCAGCGTGGACGCATGTCGATGAAAGCTCTACCTGCATTTATGTGGCTTAACTCTGACAAGCTCGTTGCTACGGCCTGGAAAGATGCCGTTGGTGGCAAAGCGGTTAGCGTTCCAGGTTGGCAATATCAACTCCTTACTTTTGTAATGCGCAACACCCCGCGTCCTATAGTGCGAAAGATTGGCATGAGCGTGCGCATTAAGCAGCGCAAAAAGTAATCCCCAACTAATTTCACAGTGAATTCATTGGCTTCATGGGCGGGTTCTCAGGAGTTTTTAAGTACTGGCTGGATACGATGAGCCCATACCCAATGGAGGTTTTTCTGATGCGTAAATTCGTTTCTCTCACACTCGCACTCGTTGTCGCCGGTGGCGTCATGATTGCTACCCCTGCTACTGCAGCCGCCAAGATTTCAAATGGTGTTGCCTGTAAGAAGCTCAATCAAACTACGAAAGTGAGTGGTAGCAAGTACAAGTGCGCAAAGAACCCATTGTCTAAAAGCAAGAAACTGACTTGGCTTTCAATTGATTGCATTAATTCAGCAGCCGCTTATGTGAAGTCACAAAAGGATTCAGTACTCCTTACAACAAATCTCACTGCTCAGATTCCAGTGATTGATCTTGGAATCACAACTGAGACAGCTAATAAGGCTGAAACACAGAAGAAGCTTGATGATACTGATTTGCGTCTGGCGGCAGCTAAAGCAAAACTTGCTGCAGCAGTATCTGATGCAGATAAGAAAGCTTATACATCTGCAGTCTCTGCGTGGACATCAGCTTCGCGTCTATACACATCTCAGCTCAACAAAATTACTCTCAACATTCGCAAACTTGAAGCTGCTAAGTTAGCTGCTACAACTCAGCCAGCACAGCTCAAGGCAGATGTTGATAATACAAGGGGAAATGCAAAGCTCATCTGCACAAAGGGATTCTAAAGCCAAATAACTGTAGGTAAAAAGCCCCGTTAGAAATAACGGGGCTTTCCCTATTTAATCCCAGATTTAGTCTGACCTAGATTAAGAAGATGGCTATACGGATCCTTCGCATAGTTGGTCCATCGCTGCTGCTCGTGCATTTCTTGAGTCACTTTTCCCCATTTAATGGTTCAAAACTAATTGAGCTATATCTGTATAACGCAATTCCTTGCTTTGCAATCGTTGTTATAGCCATCGCGCAGAGGATTTCTGATCCACTCTCAAAGCCTTTACTCATTACTGCGATTTCTCTCTGGCTTTTTGGATCTGTTCTTGCCAGCACGGCTTCTTTCTATCCCTTACCTACTTCGAGCTCGCTTATTTCAAATACTGCTTATCTACTTTTCTATCCCTGCGCCGTCATTGCACTACCCCGCCTTATCAATTCCAGCAGAAAATCAACTGTCCTTGAGGTCTTTGATGCATCCATTGTTGGTCTTGGCCTTGGAGTTTTAGGAACAACCTTTGCACTCAAACCTGTGTTGCCACACTTTGGTGGAAAGTTAAGTGATGCGCTCTTTGCTCTGACTTTTCCAGTCTGTGACTTAATCCTAATTTCCTTAACAATGGCAACAATTGCATCTCATGGCTGGTCGCAAAGATCTTTGATTGTTTGTGCTGGCACTATTGCCTTTACTTTTACAGATTTCCTTTTTCTTTGGCAGCATCTCAATGGAATCTACTCTTTTGGTTCAATAGTCGATGATGGTTGGTTATTGGGTTTAGTACTTCTTGCAGAGAGCACGTGGCACCCAGGCAAAGATGAGGAATCTGTAGCATCCGTAAACCCAATCTTCATCGCACTTTCTGTTTTCTTAAGTGCCACGCTTTTAGCATTAATCGCCATCAAGCCTGGATACTTCCCAACCTTTATATTGTTCCCAGCCGTTAGTACTTTAATGCTGGCATTTATACGTATGACAATTGCACTTAAGCAAGCAAGAAATATCGGACATGAAAGAATTTTGGCCCGCACAGATGAATTGACGGGATTGCCCAACCGAAGACGCCTTATTAGTGAGATTGAAAACTTTGTTGGTAAAGATGGTTCGCTGTTGTTGCTAGATCTTGATGGCTTCAAACCAGTCAATGACCTGCACGGACATGTGACAGGCGATAAAGTGTTGCAACAAGTCTCCATGCGCTTTGCACGAGCTCTACCTTCCGGTGCGCTATTAGCTCGCTTGGGTGGAGATGAATTTGGTGTGTTGATTGAAGGTGCTTATGAGCATTCAATGGATGTGGCGCTGGCGCTGCGTGCCACGCTGAGTTATCCCTTTGATATTGATAATCAACACATAAACATAGATGTGAGCATTGGTGTGGCAGAAAATACTGGTTCGCCTGATTTGTTGCGCAGGGCAGATGATGCGATGTATCGAGCTAAGCGCGAGGGTCTAGGGGTTTGTCGGCTTTAATCTCTTGCAAACGAGCAAGTGATTCCAAACGCTCTATTGCATGATCAACTATTCGCTCTGGATATCCCTTGCTATAACCATCTAGATAAAGCCATGGTTCATGGATTTCGCCAGCAGATAGATGAGCCAGCTCTGGCACATACTTTCGGATGTAATCCCCATTTTCATCAAAGCGTTTGCCTTGCTCTATTGGATTAAAGACTCGGTAATACGGCGATGCATCTGTCCCCGTGCCTGCAGTCCACTGCCAACCATGGGCATTTGAAGCAACATCAAAATCAACTAGATGCTCGGCGAAAAACCTCTCACCTAACTGCCACTCGAGATGTAGATCTTTGACCAAGAAGGAAGCAACAACCATTCGCGTGCGATTGTGCATCCAACCTTCTTTAATTAATTGGCGCATGGCTGCATCTACAAATGGATATCCAGTTGCACCTTCACACCAGGCTTTAAATTGTGCACCAGGCTTGTCATAGCGCATGTCAGCAAAGCGCGGTGCGTAGTACTCACGATCAGTCATGGGATTGTTAAAGAGAACATCGGCATAAAACTCACGCCATGCAATCTCTTTGCGGAAAGTATCGTGGGCTTTACTCTCTCCTAAGTTTTGAAGAAGTGTGCGTGGATGAATCTCCCCAAACTTTAAATATGTACTCATCTTTGAAGTTCCATCAATACCAGCAAGATTTCTACTCTCATCGTATGAATCAATAGCTTTTTTGCTGAACTCTTTAAACCTAGCTAACGCTGCCACTTCCCCGGCCTCGATAATCTCAACACTTTCAGGCAATTGGAACTCTGGAAAATTTCGGTATCCAGCCGTTGGTTCCACACAGTTTATTTTCTTTGGTGTCACAGCTGGTGCACGCCAACCATGAGTTCGCCATCCTCTATAAAAAGGCGTGTAAACTTTGTATGGAGTTCCATCACTAGGTTTTAGAACTCGCCCCGGTGTAACGGCATATGGACTTCCCGTACGAACCAACTTAATTCCTGCAGCTTCCACTCTGGCATCGCGCTCTGCGCCATATCGCTCATACTCTGCCGAAATGTGAACCTCTTGAACCTCATACTTTTTAATAAGAGCAGAAAGAACTTCCACTTGATCACCTTCAATAATGTGCAGGTTATTACCAAGTGATTCATCTAATTTTCTTAACGATTGGCCCATATATGCCAATAGCTTCGCGCCAGCCTCTTGAATCTGAGCTTTATCAAGAATAAAAAGAGGAATCACCTTTTCCGATGATTCAATTGCAGCCAAAAGCGCAGGGTGATCATTAATGCGAAGGTCTCGTCGAAACCACAAAATGCTTATCTTAGGCATGGCCTGATTTAAGCATTATTCTGCAGAACTAGCCTGTTCTACTTGTGAAGCTGCTCTACCGTGCCATCCCAGCCCTTTACGGCCTCAGGTTTGCGAGGAGCCTTACCAATATAGCGAGCAGATGGGCGGATCAAACGACCAGTGCGCTTTTCTTCCAAGATGTGTGCAGACCAACCAGCAGTGCGCGCAGCAGTAAACATTGAAGTAAATAGATGAGAAGGAACTTCTGCAAAGTCCAAAATTATCGCTGCCCAGAACTCAACGTTTGTTTCTAGTACGCGATCTGGTTGACGCTCACGAAGTTCTTTAAGTGCTGCTTGTTCAAGTGCTTCTGCTACTGCGTAACGAGGTGCATTTAATTCTTTAGCGGTGCGACGCAATGTGCGAGCACGTGGATCTTCTGCGCGATAAACGCGGTGACCAAATCCCATCAGACGTTCTTTGCGATCTAGTAATCCCTTTACATAAGCAGTTGCATCGCCAGTCTTTTCAACTTCTTCAATCATGTGTAACACACGCGATGGTGCACCACCGTGAAGTGGACCTGACATCGCACCGATAGCACCTGAAAGTGCAGCTGCAACATCAGCACCAGTTGAAGCAATAACGCGTGCTGTAAATGTTGATGCATTCATTCCGTGCTCTGCAGCAGAAACAAAATAAGCATCGATTGCACGAACATGTGCTGGATCTGGTTCTCCGCGCCAACGAATCATCATGCGCTCAACAACTGTGTGTGCCTTATCAATTTCAGACTCTGGAATAACTGGTGCAATCTGACCACGGGCCGCTTGTGCCAGGTATGAAAGAACCATCACAGATGCACGTGCAAGATTGCTCCGAGCTTCTGCATCATCAATATCTAGAAGTGGTTTCAATCCCCACGCTGGTGCCAACATTGAAATCGCTGCTTGAACATCTACGCGCACATCACCTGAGTGCACTGGCAGAGGAAACTTTTCCGCATTTGGAAGACCTGGATTAAATTCATCATCAACGAGAAGTCCCCATACGTTTCCAAATGAAACGCGTCCAACTAGATCTTCGATATCGACTCCGCGGTAGCGAAGCGCGCTACCTTCTTTATCTGGCTCCGCGATTTCAGATTCAAACGCAATTACACCTTCAAGACCTGGCTTGAAATCATCTGACACGGTGAGCTCCTTTTAGCGAGGTAAAGTTTCTTGCACGGGGCAATTCTGCCCCCAAGCAAGGGGTGCTGGCGACCACTTGGCCATGAGGATGCACTCGGGGCCAAAGTGAGGTTCGATACATCCATGGCTGAAAATGAGTTTACTCGCGAAGAGATCCGAGCAATGCGCCGCTCTTATGGTGAGGCGGGGCTGGAGCACTTAGATGCCAACCCATTTACCGCATTCTCCGAGTGGCTGCGCCAAGCCCATGAAAATCCAATAATTGTTGAAGCAAATGCAATGGTGCTTTCAACTCTGGGCGATGATTCTGCAATTACTACTAGAACTGTTTTGCTCAAAGATATCTCTGAAGGTGGGTTCACGTTTTTTACTAACTATTCATCTCGTAAATCACATGCAATGGAAACTAATGACCAAGTCAGCTTGCTCTTTCCTTGGTATGCAATGGAGCGCCAAGTTGCCATCAGTGGGCTAGCTGCAAAGGTTTCGCAACAAGAGTCAGAAGATTACTTTGCAACACGTCCTTGGGGTTCACAGATTGGTGCTTGGGCAAGTCATCAATCATCACCACTTGCAACACGTGAAGAGTTAGAACAACGATATGAAGGTGCTGCACAGAAATGGCCTGAAGGAACAAACGTTCCTTGTCCACCACATTGGGGTGGATATCGTGTCACTCCACTTTCAATTGAATTCTGGCAAGGTAGATACTCCAGATTGCATGATCGATTGCGCTATGAGCGAGATAACAGTGAAAGCGATTGGGAGTTAAATAGGTACTACCCGTAGGGTTAGCTCATGAGCACAGAGATCATTATTCCTAACAATCTCAAGCCACTTGATGCTCGTTTTGGTTGCGGCCCATCAAAGATTCGCCCAGAAGCATTAGTTGCACTTGCCTCAAGTGGCACATCAATTCTTGGAACCTCACATCGACAAAAGCCGGTCAAGAATGTTGTGAAGGCCGTGCGTGAAGGTTTGCACTCACTCTTTAACCTACCTGAGGGTTATGAAGTAATTCTTGGAAACGGTGGTTCCACAGCATTTTGGGATATTGCAACGCTTAACTTGATTGAAAACCGTTCACAGCACTTAGTTTTTGGTGAGTTTTCCTCTAAGTTTGCAAGTGCATCAAAGGAGGCACCATTTCTAGGTGAACCATCTGTCATTAAATCTGAACCTGGTTCACATCCAATTTCGGTTGCCGAAGCTGGAATAGATCTTTATGCCCTCACACACAATGAAACTAGTACTGGCGTTTCAATGCCCATCATTCGTCCTTCAAATATCGGTGATGCACTGGTGGTAGTTGATGCAACAAGTGCGGCGGGCGGATTAATGGTTGATTCTAAAGAATTTGATACCTATTACTTTGCACCACAAAAATCTTTTGCATCCGATGGTGGTCTATGGATTGCAATCATGAGTCCTGCAGCAATTGGTCGGGTTGAAAAGATTAAGGCAAGTGGCCGTTGGATTCCAGCATTTTTTGATCTATCAATTGCAATTGAAAACTCCAGACTTGATCAGACATATAACACTCCAGCAGTTGCAACTTTCATGTTGCTCGCTGATCAAATTGAGTGGATGAATAAAAATGGTGGACTTTCATTTGCTGCAGGCCGTAGCGAAAAATCCTCTGAGATTCTTTACTCCTGGGCAGAAAAAACTAGTTACACAACTCCTTTTGTAACAGATGTGGCAATGCGCTCAAAAGTTGTTGGAACAATTAACTTTGATGACTCTATTGATGCAACAAAGATTGCCGCAGCACTTCGTACCAATGGAATCGTTGATACCGAGCCTTATCGAAAGCTAGGCAAAAACCAACTTCGTATTGGAATGTTCCCTGCAGTTGAGCCAAGTGATGTTGAAGCGCTGACTAAATGCATTGATTTTGTAGTATCTGCGCTTTAATAGCCCCGTGCCTAAAACCTTTCAGCGAGATCGCTTTTTCTGGGTCGTCGCTACCCAAACCGCAATTGTTAACTTCTACTTAGGCGGCTTCGGGCCAGCACAATCACTGCTGCGCGCTGATCAAGGAACCTCACTAACTATTGCAGGCCTTCATGGAACAGCAATGGGAGTTGCGTCCATTGCCGCTGGATATGCCAACCCGCATTTAGCTCATAAGTTTGGTCGGGCAAAATCACAATGGATTGGCCTAGGAATATTCTTAGTGGGGCTTTTTCTCTTTGTTATTTCACCTCCAGTAATTCTCACAATTCCTGCAACATTAATTGCAGGTTTTGGTACCTCCATGGTCATCAACACAATGCTCTCTTCTATGTCTCACCATTATGGAAAAGCTGCAGAAGTTGCTATCCCACAAGCAAATGGAATTGCATCCGTTGGCTTTGTGACAGGAACCGCACTCATTGGAACAATTGCATCCCTCTATCCAAATTTCTGGCGTTTAGGTTTATTGCTTGCAATTCCTGTTGCATTGATTTTGGTCTTAGTGGGACGCGAAAAAGATGTTGAAGATCATGTTCCCGATGAGAACGGCCCACAAAGTGGAAAGATGTCAGGGAAGTTTTGGCTGGCATGGTTTGGATTTGTGGCTTGTATTTCATCTGAATTCGCTACATCTTTCTGGTCAGCCGCATTGCTCAAGGATCGCGTTGGCTCAAGTGCTGCTATCTCGACCGTTGCAATTGTTGCACTTGGAACAGGAATGGGAATCGGACGTTGGTTCGGTGGCTTAGTGTTAAGAAACTTCAAACTCGATAACCAACTCTTGGGATTAGTAGCGCTGCAGTTCATTGGTTTCACGGCTTTCTGGTTATCCCATTCAATGATTATCAGCTTGATCTGCCTACTTGTTATTGGTTTAGGCATTTCAATGCAGTTCGCGCTATCAGCCATCCGCCTAGTTGGCTTTAGTGATAATCGTCCAGATTTGGCTGTTGGTAAATCATCTCTAGCTGCCGGGATCGCTATTGCTGGGGCGCCGTTTCTACTGGGCTTTTTAGGCGATAACTTCGGTATTTCACGCGCCTACATCATGGTCCCAGTGCTTATTGCAATCGCATTTATCATCATTAAGCTAACACCATCACATAGCCAGAAGGTGTAAATCAATGAGCTATAAAACTCGTCGTATTATCACTTTAGTAGTGCTCATTGGATTAATTGTTTTAATCGCGCTCAGTAGTCTTTAATCTTATTTTTTTAATGCCACATATTGCTCTTCACAAGGTATTCACAGGGAACATGGACTCCAAACCGCAATAGATCTCCTTTTTGCGCGTAATCATTAAGTATGAAGAAAAATCGGGTTTTTATTGCCTCACTTGTCGCTACTTTGTTTTTTTCGATTCAACCTTCACAGGCTGTAACAACTATTGTCGGTGTGCTCTCCTCAATTACCGTTGAATTAGATCAAAAAACAGTCAATTTAGTGCCGCCAACTACGAACTCGCCTGGTATATGGACAGTTACCCTTACCGATCCAACAATTGCAACTGCTAGTGGTCTAACACTCACTCTTCTCAAAACCGGATCCACTGGTATAACTTTTACAATTGCAGCCAGCGGTGAGTACGGCTCAGTTTCAAGATCTACTCAACTTTATGTGCAGCCAGGCACACCAACACTCACTGGCTTTTCGAATTCAAGTGTGTCATTGGGCCAAAAAAACTTCATCATTACACCGCCAATATCAGGTTCAGCGGGTACGTGGAGTTACACCTCTTCTGATCCTAAAATTGCATCAATAATTGGAAGCACTGTGACTGTGTATGACGCTGGCCAAGTTATAATTAAAGCCACACAAGCGGCTAACTCGCAATGGAAAACCGCTTCAACATCAATGCTTTTAACCATCACCGCGCTAACCCCAATTGTTGGTACTTTTACTAATTTAGTAATCACTCTTGATAGCGTGGCCAGCGTAAATCTTGTTGCGCCAACCTCAACCTCATCAGGCCCATGGGTTTTAACTTCTAGTCAACCTACGGTTGCATCAATTTCTGGTCTCATTCTTACGCCTCGCGCAATTGGCACAACAGTAGTTACTGCCGCTCAGGTCCCTTGGGGTAGTTACCGATCAACTTCGGTAACAATGACGGTTACAGTATTGGCAGCACTTCCAACCACGCTGCCTGGTAATTTTGTAAACAAGTCAATTAGTTTGGTTTCTAACTCAACAAATACAATTACTCTTGCATCTCCAACTTCAAATTCTTCAGGTCTTTGGGCTTTTTCAAGTTCGGACACGGCAATTGCGACAATAAGTGCAAATACACTCACCCCTATTAAACCTGGCAAGGTCACTGTTACTGCCACACAAAAAGCCGCTGGAAATTATGGTCCTTCGCTGCCGCTGACAATGGAGCTAACTGTTCTTGGAAGCCCTACCTATGCTCAAACCTCCGATTTTGAGAGATTAGTGGGTGATATCAACTACACATTCCAATTTCCGGCCTCACCTTCGGCTGGAGCATGGAGTATCGCTAGCAGTGATATCGCCGTCGTTTTAGTTCAGGGCAATCTCCTAAAATTTATTGGTGCTGGAACAGCGGTAATAACTATTAAGCAGTCTGCATCAGATTTTTGGCTTGAAGGTATTTCATCCTTCAAAGTTCGAGTTATTGGACAGACACCAATTATTGGAACGTTCGGGGCATTAGAAATTGGAGTGGGCCAACGTCTAACACCAGCAGAAATAAAGCATCCAACTTCATCCTCCGTTGGAACATGGGGCTATGAGTCCTTAGATTCGAAGATTGCCCAAGTGGTCGATGGTGGCATAGTTGGGATTGCTCCAGGTCAAACTTTAATATCTGCCACCCAGAACCCTTCAGGCATGTTTGGGCAATCAAAGGTCATACAGACAACGATCACAGTTAAGTCACTTCCCGTAGTCTCAGATTTCTCAAATTTGAAGATAACTCTTGGAACAGTTGCTTCAGATATACAAATACCTACTAGTGATTCATCCGGAAAATGGAGTTTTACTTCCAGTGACCCAGCAATTCTCGATGTAGTCAATGGCTATCTCCAGATGAAAAATCCGGGCCTAGTTACAGTTACCGCCAGTCAGGCGTCAACTGCAAACTTTGCTGCAGCTACGAAAAGCTTTACGGTTGAAGTCCTCCCCGCAGTTATTGTTAAAGCTGCTCCGGTTCTAAAACCATCAGCAAAAGTGAGCATTTCAAAGCGCACGATCACTATTAAAGTCTTAAATGTTGGTAATTCAGCCGTTGGAATATATATCGACGGTAAAAAAGCTAAAGCCGGTAAAAATAAGGTCAAAGCTGGTAAGCGAATTGTGAAGGTAAATGTTGGCGGAAAGCGTATTTTTCTAAAGACTTACGTGATCAAATAGTTTTAAAACTAAAGTTACTACAATGTTTTTAAAACCCCAGCAACTGAAATATCTGCTGGCACATCCACCCGATCTTTGTATTTAAACCAAATAACAGTAGTTGCAATTAAACAGATAGCACCACAGACGGCAATTGTCGATCTAATTCCAATTGCTTCTGCCATCAAACCAATCAGCGGTGATCCAACCGGAGTTCCACCCATGAAAATCAAAAGATATATTCCCATTACTCGCCCGCGAATTGCAGGATCGCTATTTACTTGAACAATGGAGTTTGCGGTGATCATGGTTATGAGGGCAGTGACACCACAGATGGGTAGGAAGGTTGCATAGGCGGTGTAGTTAGGCAATATTGAAAGCACCAGAATTGCTAGTGCAAAAGCTCCCCCAGCCAAAATAACAAAGCGAGTTTTGCGAAAGCGCTCTAAGCGAGCAGATGCAATGGCACCTGAAAATGAACCAATAGCCACAAAGGTTCCGAGTAATCCATAAGCGGCAGGGCCTTTGCCAAACTCTTTTGTTGCCATAAGAGCGTTAAAGATTTGAAAGTTCAGACCAAATGTCCCAAGGAAGAAAACTATCAACATAACCACATAAATATCTGGCCTAGCTAATGCATAGTGCAGGCCTTCTCGCACATTGGTCTTGGATTTCGCTCGTTCTTGATAGAAAAACTCTTTCTCATTCATAGCCATGAGCGCACCAATTGCAAAGAGATAAGAGATTCCATTAACTAAAAAGGATGGACCAGTGCCAAAAGCAGCGATAAGTAAGCCCGATAGCGCAGGTCCTATTAAGCGTCCAGCGTTAAAGTTTGCCGAGTTAAGACTGACCGCATTAGGCAGATCATCTTGGCCCACGATGTCACCAGCAAAGGTTTGGCGAACTGGTGCATCTATTGCAGTTGAAATACCAAGCACTGCAGCTAAAGCAAATACATGCCACAGCTCTACGAGATTTGTCATGACAAGTGTGCCTAGCGTGATAGCTGAAAATGCACCTAGGGCGTTGGTACCAATTAAAAGTTTACGTTTATCAAAACGATCAGCAAAGGCACCGCCATGGAGTGAAAAAAGGAGAAATGGAGTGAATTGAATTGCTGTGACAATTCCTAAATATATTCCGCTCTGAGTAAGTTCTAGAACAAGCCAATCTTGAGCAACGCGCTGCGCCCAACTACCTATGTTGGAGATGGTGTTAGCAGGAAAAAGTATCCGGTAATTTTGGTGGCGAAATGAACGCCAATTACCATCTACTTTTACGTTAAATCCCATTACTCTTCTCTCATGGCATCAAATATCGGCTCTGTTGTAACCTTAGTATCAATTGGCGTAATTTGCTGGGTGATTGCCTTTGTCATTGCATTGGCAGTAGGCGCAGATGCAAAAATCATTTGGACATGCTTAGTTGGAGCAGGCCTTGGCCTAAATGGTATTCGGTATTCAATTCGCCGCAATAAAGGCAGCGGAATTTAATTTAAGCCTCTAGAGCAGATGCAATACCGCGCAATACGCGGCCTAAACGCTCTGCTTCAACTGCTGATGGATGGCGGCCTTGGCGCAAACCATTTCCAACACGATCTAAAATTTTAATTGTGTCTTCAATCATCGCAGCTAAATCATCAGTATTAGCGCGTGAGTTTTCAGCAAGTGATGGAGGCGCATCAATGATGTGTACTGAGAGCGCTTGTGGCCCACGACGTGAATCAGCAATGCTGAATTCAAGCTTTGTTCCAGGCTTAACAGTTGCAACACCTTCTGGAAGAGATGAAGCGGCAAGATAAACATCTTCGCCTTCATCATTGGCAATAAAACCGAAACCCTTTTCTAGGGAGAACCATTTAACGCGTCCGGTAGGCATGGGGAGGGCTCCTTGATTAAATCGTGTCTTCGTTTATGCCGCGGGGGTTGCGGTCAGGGCTTTAGTTTATCACCAGGTCAGTGAAGGTCGCTTCCGAGTGAGCGCCGCATCCATGATCAACAGAGACCACGCGTGCATCATCGGGGGAAATTGCATTTGCGCACACGCCAAAGGTTGCGCGTAGTGAGCCTGCGATTGGAAGAAAGAATCCGCATGAATGACATGGCTTCGGTGCAGCTTGTGCCAATGGTGCCTGTGGTCCACGGTCACCGTCATACCAGCGCTTGGCTGCTTGATCGCGACCTTCAATAGACATTACTCGGGCACGGCCAAAACCTAATTCAACTGCCATCGCAGTATCTAAATCTTCATCCTGCGGCAACGCAGATTGTCCAGGAACTAAACGTGCATCATCGAGTGAGCTTGGAACGATGTCACCAACACCAACATCACCTGGTTGGATGCGATCGCGATATGGAATCCACTCTGGTGCAAGTAAGGCATCTGGGCCAGGTAGAACGACTAAATCACAAACTGTAGGAACTGCATCGGCATCTACCTTTGCAACGGTGACGCACCAACGCCATCCTTTATAACCAGCAAGGTTTGCATTAAAAAGATATGTTGCAACACGGTTCTCGTCATCAAACTCAACGCTAATAAATGAACCAACATGATCACGCTTTTCTGCATGATCAAAGATTGCGCTGTGGGCAAGATTTTTTGCATCAAAAGGAGCAGGTGCCTTTAACGCAGCCTTGCTTGATGTCTCCTTAGGCGCTTTCTTTGCCAATGATTTCTTTGCCATGTGTATAGGGTAAAGCAGAACGCCGCCCTCGCGTTAATCGAGGACGGCGTTAGGCGCAACTAGGTAAAAATAGGCTTAGAAGTCCATGTCTCCGCCACCTTGTGGCATTGGTGCTGGATTCTTTTCTGGCTTATCTGCAATCACAGCTTCAGTTGTGATGAACAGGGCTGCGATAGATGCTGCGTTTTGTAGCGCAGAACGTGTGACCTTCGCTGGATCAATAATTCCAGATTTGATCATGTCCACATACTCACCAGTTGCAGCGTTGAGGCCTTGTCCTGCTGGAAGATTACGAACCTTCTCAACAACAACTCCACCTTCAAGTCCAGCGTTAATTGCGATCTGCTTCAAAGGAGCTTCGATTGCATATTCAACAATCTTTGCACCAGTTGCTTCATCGCCAGTTAAGCCAGTTAACTTCTTAAATGCTGCAGTTGCTGCTTGGAGAAGTGCAACGCCACCACCGGCAACGATTCCTTCTTCAACAGCAGCCTTTGCATTGCGAACTGCATCTTCAATGCGGTGCTTGCGCTCCTTGAGTTCAACCTCAGTTGCAGCTCCAGCCTTGATAACAGCCACGCCACCAGCAAGCTTTGCAAGACGCTCTTGCAACTTCTCGCGGTCATAATCTGAATCGCTCTTTTCAATCTCTGAACGGATCTGTGTGACTCGGCCCTTGATCTGTGCCTCATCGCCAGCGCCTTCAACGATAGTTGTCTCTTCCTTGCTGATAACAACCTTGCGAGCCCGACCCAATAGTTCAAGTCCTGCTTGATCAAGCTTGAGACCAACTTCCTCAGAGATAACAGTTGCACCGGTAAGGATTGCAATGTCTTGAAGCATCGCCTTGCGACGATCTCCAAAGCCAGGTGCCTTAACGGCAGCTGAGCGAAAAGTTCCACGGATCTTGTTCACAACAAGTGTTGCCAACGCTTCGCCTTCAACATCTTCAGCGATGATTGCAAGTGGCTTACCTGATTGCATAACCTTTTCAAGAACTGGCACGAGATCTTTAATATTTGAAATCTTTGAGTTAACAATCAACACGTAAGCATCTTCTAGAACTGCTTCCATACGATCCTGGTCAGTTACAAAGTAAGGAGAGATATAACCCTTATCAAAGCGCATACCCTCAGTGAGCTCTAGCTCTAGACCAAAAGTATTTGACTCTTCAACAGTAATTACACCTTCTTTACCAACCTTGTCCATCGCTTCAGCAATCATCTCGCCGATAGTTGCATCTGCTGCAGAGATAGATGCGGTTGCTGCGATCTGTTCCTTTGAATCAACGGCCTTAGCCATAGACAAAAGCTCAGCAACGATTTCTGTAACTGCCTTTTCCATACCGCGCTTAAGGGCCATTGGATTTGATCCCGCTGCCACGTTGCGAAGTCCTTCACGCACAAGTGCCTGGGCCAAAACAGTTGCTGTAGTTGTTCCGTCTCCTGCGACATCATCAGTCTTCTTGGCAACTTCCTTAACTAGCTCTGCGCCGATCTTTTCCCATGGATCATCAAGATCAATTTCCTTAGCGATGGAAACACCATCGTTAGTAATAGTTGGGGCGCCCCACTTCTTTTCTAGAACCACGTTACGACCGCGAGGTCCAAGGGTTACCTTGACCGCATCGGCCAAGATATTCATTCCGCGCTCTAATCCGCGGCGGGCTTCTTCATTAAAGGCAATCTGCTTTGCCATGAGTTGTGCTCGCTTTCATGTAATCGTTGAAGTTAGCGGGGGCTTTATCACTCGCACCCCGAGAGTGCTAAGGCCAAATCTACGGGAGTTATTTCCCAGGCGCAAAACGGTGAGGGGGCTTAGCGGGCGATGCGGGTGTTCATGCGGGCCTCGCGCAGGCGGCGAAGGCGCTTAACGAGCATGGGAGAGGCGGCTAGAGCATCATCACGATCGATCAAATCATTGAGGAGTTGGTAATAGCGGGCAGCTGAGAGCTCGAATAGCTCCTTTACCGCTGCCTCTTTTGCCCCTGCATAGCGCCACCAACTTGCTTCAAAATCCAGGATACGGACTTCAAGGTCGCTCAGGCCAGAATGGATGGCGGAGTCTTCTTGCGCGGACATAAGGCAAATCGTATCGGGTGAGCGCGAAAACTGTGGGATTTAAAGCGTAGAAAGAATCATTTCAATATCGCTGATTTTCGTCCATGGATTAACGATTGCAAATCGCAGTATTGGCTGACCATTGTGAGATGACGGTGGAATAAAACCAATTTGATCAGAAAGTAATTTGTCAGACCAGCTTTGATAATCACTTGAACTCCAACCATTGCGTGTAAATGCAACGATTGAAAGTTCTGGTTCGCATACTAATTCTAAATTAGGATGCGCTTTTACTAATTCGGCGGCTTGCTGGGCCACAGTTAAAGTCTGTTCCATCGCTTCGGTATATGCATCAGTGCCATATGCAGCAAGTGAGAACCAAAAAGGTAATCCGCGTGTGCGACGAGTTAATTGAATTGCATAATCAGATGGCGACCATGCCCCGTCTTTTAATGTGTCTAAGTAAGAAGCATGTTGTGAGTGAACTTGGCGGGCAAGTTCTGGTTCGCGATAAATAAGTGCGCAGGCATCATAAGGAGCAAATAACCATTTATGTGGATCAACGATTAGCGAATCAGCGGCCTCTACCCCATCAAAATGTGATCGCACAGATGGAGCACACAGCGCTGCTAAACCATAAGCACCATCAACATGAAACCAGATTCCGCGCTCATGTGCTGCGCTTCCAATTGCCTTTAAGTCATCGATGATTCCAAGATTTGTCGTACCAGCCGTTGCAACTACAGCAAAAACTCTGTGCGTAGTTCTTGCTTGCAGATGATCAATTGCGTGTGCAACTGCATCCCCCATGAGCTTTCCATTAGATGCAATGGGCACCTTTAAAACATCAACATCCATCACATTTGCTGCGCTAACAATGGATGAATGTGCTTCCTCACTACAGGCAATCACCCAACGAGATGCACCGGGATGCTTCTTTCGCCCTTCTGCTCGCGCCACAACTAGCGCTGAAAGATTTCCAATTGTTCCGCCCTGCACAAAAACACCACCAGATTCCTCTGGCAATTTTGCTAAGTCAGATATCCAACGCAGCGCTTGATTTTCAGCAAATACAGCCCCTGCTCCTTCTTGCCAAGAACCGCCATAGAGCGCACTTGCTCCCACTACTAAATCAAAAAGGTTTGCATATTCACTTGGTGCAGATGGAATAAAAGCTAAGTTGCGCGGATGATCGGTTGAAATACATGCTTTAGCTAAAACTGATGTGAAAACTTCTAGAGCCTCATGTCCACCCAGGCCACGAGCTGTAATGGTGTTTCCTACTTCGTTATATAAATCCTCTACGCTGCGAGGCCCATCAAGTGGTGGGTCATTTTTTAAACGATCAAGGCTGTATGCCAATACTTCAGCAGCTAGTGCTTGAACCTCTGGTGTGAACTCATGCACTGCTTCTAGCTTTCTTCACAATGTTGCGCAGCATTGTTGGAAAGACAAAGAGATGGAACGGTGCAACTGCATACCAATACATCTGCCCCCCAAGTCCACGAGGATTAAAAGTTGCCTCTTGAACAATCTTTGTCTTTCCATTAACGGTTGACACTGTGAACTCTAGCCATGCTTTACCAGGTAAAACCATTTCAGCATAAAGTTTTAATCGCACGCCCGGTTCTAGCTCATCCACTCTCCAGAAATCCAAGCTCTCACCCACGCGCAAGAAATCAGGATCTCTGCGACCGCGACGTAATCCCACTCCGCCAAAGAGGAATCGATCTAAAACTCCACGTGCCCACCATAAGAAATCTGAACCAAACCAGCCGTTATCACCGCCAATTCGCTCTATCTGGCGCCACACCTTTTCTGCAGAAACATCGGTGATTGTTTCTCGCCGATCACGCAAAACCATTTCACCTGCCCACTCAGGATCTCCTTGGGCTTTTTGCCACGGCGCCATTGGCAGCGCTGCATCTGACCAACGTGTTTCAACGTTATGAGTGGTGATTTTTGAAAGCGCTAAAGAAATAGCGTTTTCAACATCAATCAAACCCTCTGCAGGTTTTGGGACTAATGCATCAATTGATTTTGCTGGATCTGCAACAACTTCACTAATCAGTGATCCCACAAGTGGTCGGGCAAGGGCAGTTGGAACAGGTGTCACTAATCCAATCCATAAACTTGAAAGCCCAGGAGTTAATACCGGAATTTTAATAATCCAGCGCTTTTTTAGCCCAGATAGTTTTGCAAATTTTTGCATCATGTCTGCATAAGAAAGCACCTCTGGGCCACCGATATCAAATACTCGATTAACGGGTGTGTCTAACTTTGCCACCGCTTTTAAGTAATACAGCACATCTCGAATAGCTATTGGGTGAGTTTTATTCATCACCCATTTTGGCGTGGTCATAATTGGCAGGCGGTGGGTTAAATGGCGCAACATTTCAAAGCTTGCAGAACCAGATCCGATGATGATTCCCGCACGAAGCTCTAGAACTGGAACAGAAGTAGTTGCTAAAGACTTTCCAGTCATCGCACGTGAAGCTAAGTGCTTACTGATGTTTACATCATTAGCAATTCCACCTAAATAAATTATCTGTGAGACTCCAG
>ERZ889217.53-NODE-53-length-64282-cov-34.926075_pt1 | contig 64282 bp, 68 predicted proteins | sample MGYA00521098_ERZ889217 | MGnify/ENA primary metagenome ERZ889217 (study PRJEB32303, sample SAMEA104408613) | aquatic metagenome | biome: Brackish water; feature: Pelagic; material: water | place: Baltic Sea | collected 2014-06-10T22:04:00 | depth 2,362 m ... | reverse complement strand
TCAAGCCAACCCTTACTAGCGCCCCGCAAACCTTCCGGCCCACATTTGAAGGCGCTCTTTCCTACTTTGTTGGGGGGAATCCTGCCTATCCTAATGACAAAGGCTTCGCACTAGAGTCGTCAACTGGAGCGCAATGGAGCTCATACAAAATAGATAATAATGTAATCCAACTCGACGGAGACTCCTCCATCTCGATGGGAAATATTTCCATATATGATGCAAAAGGTAATGCAACTATTGTAGATAAAACTTTTGGATTTAGCAAAGGTTTGGATGGAATCGTAAGAATAAATCTTCATCACTCTTCAGGTGCTGCCTCAAATCAGGCATCCCTTCCAGCTGAAGATCTACGTCAAGTTGCTAGCAACAGCTCTAATACCGTAAATCTTACTGATGTGCTCTCTGCCCAAACGGGTTGGTGCGAAGCACTCATCAAGATAAGCGCTGATTACAAATCAGGTGGTTTCAGCAAGGCTAAAGCAACGGCCGAGAACGTTATTGATCAGGCCTATAACTATCAGTTTGGTCCTGTTGCTTTTAAACCAACCCTTACTAAAGCACCACAAACATTCCGGCCAGCATTTGATGGCGCGCTTTCCTACTTTGTTGGGGGTAATTCAGCCTATCCTGATGACAAAGGCTTCGCACTGGAATCGCCAACGGGAGCACCATGGAAGTCATTCAAGGTTGAAAATAAAGTAGTTCAGCTCGATGGAGATTCAGCTCTTTCAATGGGGAATGTTTATCTAACTGATGCAGTAGGCACAACAACTGTTGTAGATAAAACTTGGGGGTGGAATAAGAGTTCGGATGGAACGATGAGGCTCAACCTTCATCACTCTTCATCTAGGACTCCTAGCCCAAGTTTAACTGATAGCCCAACCGGGGCACCTCTCTATCGCTTCTTGGATCGTGCTGATGGTAGCCACCTCTTTACAAATAACGTAAAAGAGATTGATGCTATTACCGGTGCTCGTTTCAGCTATGAAGGGATCGGCTTTAATACTCCGAATAACGGAACTCAGGCCCTTTATCGTTTCTACAGCTCTTCTAAAGACTCTCATTTCTATACAGCGAGTGAAGCTGAAAAGAATGCGCTCGTGGCCCCATCGTCGGGATATGCCTTTGAGGGCACTGTCGGTAATGTATTAGCTTCAGGCAGTGTTGTTGCTACCTCTACCCCTGTATATCGCTTGTTTAATGCAGGCACTGGTAGGCATTTCTTTACAATTGATCAGCTTGAGAGATCTAATCTGCTTGCACCATCTACCGGTTGGGCGAACGAAGGAATTGGATTTCATGTTTAATTAGCTGTTACTTATTGCTAGCAACTATTTAACCCCCTGCTTTTGCTAGGGGGTTTTTTATTGATCACTTGCGCTTGATTGCAACCTGATATACAACTCATCAAGAAAGGTTTTAAGCACGCTGGCAACCGGCACCGCTAGTAATAAGCCCAGCAGTTCTCCAAGCCCCAATAAGTTGCCAGCGCGGGCGCCTAGCGGTAAGCAAAATAACAACCAGGCTGGTTGCAAACCCACAATGCTACCCATCAAACGGGGGCTGATTAGTTGATCCACTACTTGGCCCACACTTATGGCTGCGGCAAGCACTTCAAGGCCGGTGCGGGGATCTTCTACTGCTAACACCGTGCTCACTAAAGTAATTGTGAGGGCGCTTGCATAGGGCACCAAGGTGGTAAATCCAATCAATAAAGCAAATACCACCCCGTAGGGAATTTGCAGCAAAGTGAATACCACCAACTGCAAGCCACTAAGGATTAAGGCGATTAATACTTGGCCAGCAAAATAACCACGAAAGGTGCGATTAATTGTGCTAAAGATTAATTCACGCCAATCGCTTGGTATCCAACGGGCCAGGCCAGCGGCAATACTTTCGCCACCTAATAATAAAAATATCGCTAAAACCAACACGATCACTGTGTTCACAGTGAGGCCAAGGGTGGCGCTAAGCAAGCTGAGCAGTTGCTGGCTTACGCTGCGGGCAACCCGGCTGCTGCGGGCTAATAAATCATCACTTAAGGGGCTGAAATCGGTGGGCCAGCCCCTCGCTTCTGCAAGTGATTGCAATTGATTTAATAGCTCTTGAGCTTGCACTAGCCAGCTAGGAATTGCATTTACAAGTTCACCTAATTGTTCAATTAATCGCGGCACAAGCCAGGTGGCAGCAAGGCTTAACCCGCCGAGGGTAATTCCTAAAACAAGGGCAAAACTTAGCGGTTTTGTTAACCCCCGCTGTTGTAACCAGCGGCTTGGTAGATCAAGCAAAAAAGCAATTAATGCAGCAGCAACAAAAAGGGCCGGAAATGGAGCTAATGGCAGCAGCAGTTGACGCAACACAAATAGGTTGAGCACCAACAGCGGTAGAGCAAGGCTTAAGCGCAACCAACGGGGAGGCCACATCTCAATTGCGCTCAGCAATGTATTCAGTGCAGCCCAGCTGTTGCAACCTTTGATCTTTTGCTTCCACCATCGCTTGCAACCCAAGCCTGTAAGCCTGCAGCGCCTCTCCGAGGCTTTGATCCTGTAGAGCAAGGATTTGCAATGCCAATAAGGCTGCATTGCAGGCATTACCGATGGCAACTGTTGCCACCGGGATGCCTGCTGGCATTTGCACTATTGAATAGAGAGAATCAAGGCCGTTTAGGGCTTTGCTCGTAACGGGAACTCCAATCACCGGCAAGGTTGTGAGGGCTGCCACCATTCCAGGTAAGTGGGCTGCCCCTCCAGCTCCAGCGATTAACACCTGCAAGCCTCGGGCTTTTGCGCTTTCTGCGTAATTAACCATTGCCTTTGGGGTGCGATGGGCCGAGAGCACCCGCACTTCATGAACTACGCCAAATTCTTCCAACACCTCCACTGCCCCTTGCATGCAGGGCAGATCCGAATCACTGCCCATCACAACTCCCACCCGCGGATCCTTAGCCATCGGCAGACTGCCACTGCTGGCATTCTCATCCTGTTTCCATGCAGCTGCCCATAACTGCTGCCCTTGAGGGGCGGTGGCATACAAATCTGCGTTTACCAGAAGCGGCTGGGATGCCGCAGCGGCGCTGGCGTGCATTTGTGAGCCAGGAGGGCTACATCAGCCGGCTCCTGCCTCTTGCCACGGGTGCCGCTGCTGCTGGCATTGATTGGGATGGTGCATGGTTGAGCCCCTCGGGAATTGATCTACAAATCAATGGTGGCTTGGGGTTGGCCTTCCCTGAATTGCAAATAGAGCAGTTACCCCGCTTATTTGAGTTATTGGATTTGCTTTGGCGTGATGGGGTGGAAGCGATCTGCCCTACTTTTGTTACCTGCGCAGTGGCGCCTTTGCGGCGTGGCCTTGCGGTGCTTGAGGAAGCGCGCCTGCAGCATCGCCCTGGCCGTTGCCGTTTACTGGGCGCCCACTTAGAAGGGCCATTTTTGGCGCCCGAACGCCGCGGCGCTCACCCTTTAGAGCATCTGTGCGCTCCCTCTATTGAGGCTTTAAGGGAGCGGATTGCTGGTTTTGAAAGCAGTATTGCGCTCGTAACCTTGGCGCCAGAACTGTCGGGAGCTGAGCTGCTGATTGATGCTCTGCGGCAGCAGGGAATTTTGGTGAGCCTCGGCCATAGCGCCGCTACAGGCGAACAAGCGCAACGTTCCTATGGCCAAGGGGTGGGGATGATCACCCATGCCTTTAATGCGATGGCGGGTTTGCATCACCGCTCTCCTGGACCAATAGCGGCGGCCATTGCTGCGCCGCAGGTAGGCGTTGGTTTAATTGCCGATGGAATCCATGTGGCTCCCGCGATGGCGGTGTTGCTGCAGCGGCTCTTGCCTGAGCAGGTGTTGCTTGTGAGTGATGCCCTAGCTCCCTATGGCTTAAGCCCCGGCGCTTACCCCTGGGATGAACGGCAGATCACTGTGAAGGCAGGCACCTGCCGCCTTGGAGATGGCACTTTGGCTGGCACCACCCTTGCTTTGCTTGAGGGGGTGAAGCGGCTAGCGGCATGGAGTGGAAATCCAAATGCTGCAATTCGCGCCGCCACGGTGTTACCCAGGCGTCAGCTAGGTGATTTGCGCCCTGTGGAGCAACAGCTAATGGGAATGGCCTTGGTTGACACCTTGAAATGGCAATTAGATGCTGATTACAAGCTTGGCTGGCAGCGGAACGGGTAGGGTCCCCGGCAATGGCATCTATGTAAATGAGCAACCTAGAAAAAGCGGAGGTAAAGGGCTACTTCGAAACAGTTGGATTTGATCGCTGGAATCGCATCTACAGCAACAGCGCTGATGTGAACCGGGTGCAGCGCAATATCCGCATCGGCCATCAAAAAACCGTCGACAATGTTTTGGCTTGGTTGCAAGAAGATAGCGATCTAGGTGGCCGTAGTTTTTGTGATGCCGGTTGTGGTGTGGGCAGCCTCAGCTTGCCTTTAGCTCAGCTGGGGGCCGCAAATATTGCCGCTAGTGATATTTCAGAAGCGATGGTGCAAGAAGCCTCCAGGCGGGCGGCCGAGGCCGGCCTCGAGGCCGCCCGTGTGCAATTCAGCTGCTCCGATTTGGAAAGCTTGAGCGGCACCTACAACACAGTGGTTTGCCTTGATGTTTTTATCCACTACCCGCAACCGCAGGCAGAGGTGATGGTTAAACATTTGGCAGGCCTTGCTGAACAACGCTTAATCGTGAGTTTTGCTCCATACACTCCATTGCTGGCCTTGTTAAAAAGCATTGGCTCACTTTTTCCTGGCCCAAGTAAGAGCACCCGGGCATACACTTTGCGAGAAACCGGCATCGTTGCAGCAGCGGCAGAAGCTGGCTTTAAACCCCTGCGGCGCAGCCTTAATAAAGCGCCTTTTTACTTTTCAAGATTGATTGAATTTGAACGATTTTGCAGGTGAGCAACCAGCTGAGCGAAATTATGTTTAGCAAGAACTATTGGCTATGTTAATTGCGGCAGATCTTGAAAGATGTATCCAGTCTAATTGGTGTTGATTTGCAAAAGCTAATTGAAATGCTTGTTGATTAAGTATTAATCAACTCCAGTTCTTTTGGTAGTGGCGCTTCAAGTTTGAGCTCTTCGCCATTAGCTAGGGGTAATACCAGGCGATGGGCATGGAGCTGATAGCCGCCCTCACCTGGTAGGGCATCGCTGGCAGTTCCCCCCACCTGATAAAGGGGATCACCCAGTAGTGGTGCCCCGGCGGCGGCGGCATGAATGCGAATTTGATGGGGGCGTCCGGTTGTAATTGTGAACTGCACCAACCAGGCATCAGCTTGCTTTTGCAATAGCTGCAGCTGGCTGGAAGCCTGTAATACCCCAGGGCCCTTTTGCTCAATTGCAGCCGCCCAGATGCTGCCAAGGCGGCGGTGGGGCCTCTGGCCAATGGCGGTGTTGAGTTCCAAGGCCAGCTCGGGTTGTAGATCCAGCAAAGCTGAACCTGAAACGGGGATTTGCAGTAGGGCGCGATAGATCTTGCAGCAGCCCTGTTGGCCCCCGTGATCGCGTAACAGCGCGCTGAGCCAAGCGCGGCTGCAGCTTTTGCGGGCGCACACCAGCAGGCCTGAGGTGAAACGTCCGAGCCGATGCACCGGCCGTGGCAGGCCATATTTATCACCTTGATATTGCTTTTCCAGCAACTTGAGCAGGCTATGTTCCATAAAACCACCTGCTGGTAAAACCGGCAGTCCGCTGGGTTTATTAAGTATTAGTAAATCGTTGTTGTTATAAATAATCGACCATTCATCCGGCACCGCTTCCTCCAGCCAGGGGGGACGATGCCATTCCCAATAGGCACCATTACAACGAATTTCACCACTATCTAAACGCTGTTGCCAATCGCTTATGGAACTATGGGGCCAACGTTTGGCATACCAAGAGCAGATCGCTTCTGCATCAAGGTTTATGCGATCACGATAGATATTGCCTTTATTAAATGCTGCCTTCAATTCACCAGGGCATTCTCAAGGGCATAACGCACTAATTCGGTGCGGCTTGAGGTGCCGGTTTTAGCAAACAATCGGCTCACGTATTTCTCTACATTGCGGATTGATGTTTCCAATTGGCGAGCGATTTCTTTATTCATTAAACCTTCTGCCACCAGTTGCAGCACGCTCGCTTCCCTCGGTGTAAAAACATGATCGGCTGGGGCGATTCCTTTTTTATTGCCGCCCCCTTGCAGCATTGAGCGGATTTCAGTTATTTGTTTTGCCATCTGACCCATGTCGGTGTCGGCATAGCGGGCGGCTTCCCGCAAAAGCCTTTCTTGGCGTTGCACCACATTGCGCACCCGGGCAACTAATTCGTCGGGATCAAATGGTTTTGGGATGTAGTCGTCTACCCCAGCGCGAAAGCCAGTGATGCGATCGGAGGTCATCCCTTTTGCAGTTAGAAATATCACTGGCGTGCCACCGAGGCGTTCGTCTTCCCGTAAGCGTTTCAGCAGCCCGTAGCCATCCATGCGCGGCATCATCACATCGCTCAACACCACATCTGGGATTTCTGCTTGAGCCTTCTCCCAGCCCTCTTCCCCATCACAGGCGGTACTAACCAAAAAACCTTCGTCTTCGAAATAAGCCTGCACAGCGGTGCGAATGCCGGGTTCATCGTCTACTAAAAGCACCCGTGGTTGTGCGTTTAGCAGTGTTTCCACTGGTTCACTTTGATTTGGGGTGGGGTTTGGATTTTGCATTTTGGTTTCAGCGGGGATTTCCCGGTAGGAGATGTTCCCGTTCGTTCAAGTTGCCACTAAAGCCCAATTTGCGGGCAACCGCTTGCAAATTATTTGGGTCTTTACCGGCCTGTTCCGGAAAACAGGCGGCCCACCAAATCAAATGGGATAAACGGTTGTGGCTGCCTACAAAACCGCCGGGATTCAGTTCCAACATCACCAACTGGCTGCCATTACTTGTTATGCGGGCTGGGGCGTTGGTATCGCAGCGAAGGGTTTCATTACGTACTTTTACGTCGTTCGCCGCCTCTTGCCAAAGCTTCAACCTTTTGCCATTTGGAAAATCATTGGCATCACGGATCGCATAAATCCCTGATACCTCTATGCCATAAGGAATTGTGCGTTCCTGCAGGATCAACATTCCCGCTGGACGATATTTTTCTGGTTTTTGTATTTCAAGGCCTAAGCCCTGCCCCCAGCTAGGGCTTGCAAGTAGTAATGCCGCCAGCATCACAAAGCCTTTGTGGGAGGCCATAAACATTGCGCTACATTCCCCGCCAGCATGGTGCCAGCTAACAGCTTTGGGGGTTTTCAGTGGCCGCTGCGCCGATCTACCTCGATCATCAAGCCAGTACCCCCTGCGATCCAAAGGTTGTGGCAGCGATGGCGCCGCTTTGGAATGAGGAGTTTGCAAATCCCTCCAGCCGCTCCCACCTGCCTGGTTTGGCAGCAGCAGGGCAGGTGGAACAGGCAAGGGAGGTGATGGCAGCGAGCTTTGGGGTGCCTCCGGAATCCATGGTTTTTACCAGTGGAGCAACAGAAGCAAACAACTTGGCGATCAAAGGTTTATGCGAGGCAAGGATGGCAAGGGGGCGCCATTTGATCACGGTGGCCACTGAACATCGAGCCGTATTAGACCCCTGCCGCTACCTCGAAAAGATGGGCTTTGGCCTCACGGTGCTGCCGGTGGAAGCCGATGGCTTACTGGATCCAGCTCGCTTGGAAGCTGCCTTGCAACCAGACACCGTGCTGGTAAGTGTGATGGCGGCAAATAACGAAATTGGGGTGCTGCAGCCCCTTGCCGCGATCGGAGCGCTTTGCCGCAGCCATGGGGCGGCTTTCCATTGCGATGCAGCGCAGCTGGTGGGGCATCAGCAGCTCAAACCTTTGCAATTAGGGATTGATCTACTTAGCTGCAGCGGCCATAAGTTTTATGGCCCGAAAGGTTGTGGCGCCTTAGTGGTGGCTGATGGGATTGAGCTAGCAGCCCAACTCCATGGCGGTGGCCAAGAGGGGGGACGCCGCAGCGGCAGTTTGAGCACCCCTTTAGTTGTGGGTTTGGCAGCGGCATTGCAGTTTGCGCTTATTGATGCAAGCGAGCGTGAACAACGGCTGGCGCTGCTGCGGGATCAACTTTGGTGCGGCTTGCAGCAACTGGGGGGGATAGAACTTAATGGTGCCCTCCAGCCGCGCTTAGCCCACAACTTAAATATCACTGTGGCTGGGGTAAATGGCACCAGGCTCCATAGCAATTTGAAAAAGCGTTTAGCTGTTAGTGGCGGCTCTGCTTGCAGCAGTGCAACTGGAGAACCATCCCATGTGCTGCTAGCCCTGGGCCGCAGCCGCTTAGAGGCAGCAGCTTCCGTGCGGTTTGGTTTGGGGCGATCCACTACAGAAACGCAGATCAGCGCAACTTTGGAGTGGTTCAGCCAGGTGCTGGCAAACCTCCGCTAAGCAAAACAAAGCTCACGATTCCCGCCAAGGTGAGCAGGGCCTGAGCGATGCGGCTCACAAGCATCCCAAGCACCACAGCTAACCCCACCTGCAAACCAAGTAAAAGTTGGCTGGGGGTGGAGATAAGTTGCCCCAGGCTTGCCCCCAGCAAGGGTCCAATAAGCGCTCCGAGCAGCGGTCCCCCGATTGGCAGAGCGGGCAATAAACCAAGAATTCCCACCAGTAGGCCAATGCCAGCGCCTAGGTAAGCCCAACGGCTGGCCTTAAGCCGCGCGGCCCCCAGCAGCATCCCAAGAGCATCAGCTCCCCAGCCGAGCAGTAGCAGCAATAAGGCCACAACAAAAGGGGGCCAGCCCTGCTGCCAGCCCACCGCCCAGCACCAAATCCCTGTGCCAATTGGTAGAAGCAGCAAGCCGGGCAGCACTGGTAACACCACCCCTGGTAGGGCAATCAGCTGGATTATTAAGGCAATCCACCAGGTGATTTGTAGGTTCACAACTTTTCGCTTACGCGCAACTTGGCAGAACGGGCTCGAGCGTTACTGGCCTCTTCTGCGGCATCAGCTATCAGCGGTTTCCGGGTGATTACGTGTAAGGAGGGGTTGCTTTTAAAGCTGTTTTTCACAAGCCGATCTTCCAATGAATGGAAGCTGATTACGGCAAAGCGAGCGCCGCTTTGCAACCAATGGGGCGCTTGATCTAGCAGTGTTTCCAATGCCCCCAATTCATCGTTTACGGCAATGCGCAAGGCTTGAAAACTTCGGGTGGCGGCATGGATGCGGCCATGGCGTTGCTTGGGGGGGTAGCAACCGGCAATGGCATAAGCAAGGGCGGCAGTGCCGCGTTTGCCATCATCCCAGGGCTTTTCCGCTACTAATTTGCGGGCAATTCGGCGAGCCAATCTTTCTTCTCCGTTGTTAAACAACAAATCGGCCAGCTCTGTTTCAGTGAGGCGATCGATCAAGGCTGCAGCGGTTTCCCCTACCCCCTCGGGATTCATACGCATATCGAGGGGGCCATCGCTGCGGAAGCTGAAACCACGCTCCGCTTGATTTAGTTGATGGCTGCTAACCCCTAAATCAGCAAGCACTGCCACCACTGGGCTAGCTGGTTGATAGCAGGCAAAATTTGTGGCAATAATTTGTACCCTTTCTTGATAGGGGCTTAGTTTTTTAGCTGCAGCCACACGGGCATTGGGGTCTTGATCAAGGCCGATGAGTTGCCAGCCAGGGTGAGCTTGAAGCAATAGGGCGCTGTGGCCGGCGCCCCCCAAAGTGCAATCGAGCAGAATTCCTTCGTTTGGTAAGCAGGCGAAGGCTTCCAGCACTTGGCTTGGTAACACCGGTTCGTGTTCAAAGCCGGGTTGCAGCAGTGGATTGTGAGTGGAGGTGGGGCTGTTCAGGGTGAATTAGGCAAATAAAAACCGGTGGATGTGCCCACTCCTTCCTAGGATCACAAGAAAGCCAGGGCTTTGGTAGATGACGCAGCTGGAAACGCGCACCGAGCCGATGGTGCTCAATTTTGGGCCCCATCACCCATCTATGCACGGGGTGTTGAGGTTGGTGGTAACCCTTGATGGGGAAGATGTAGTGGATTGCGAGCCGGTGATCGGCTATCTACATCGCGGCATGGAAAAAATCGCCGAAAGCCGCACAAATGTGATGTTTGTGCCTTATGTGAGTCGTTGGGATTATGCGGCGGGGATGTTTAACGAAGCGATCACAGTAAATGCACCAGAGCGCCTTGCTGATGTGAAGGTGCCAAGGCGGGCAAGTTATATCCGGGTGCTGATGCTTGAGTTAAATCGCATTGCCAACCATTTGCTTTGGCTAGGACCCTTCCTTGCCGATGTGGGAGCACAAACACCATTTTTCTATATCTTCCGTGAGCGGGAGATGATCTACGACCTTTGGGAGGCAGCTACCGGCCAACGAATGGTAAATAATAATTATTTCCGCATCGGTGGAGTAGCAGCAGATTTACCCCATGGCTGGCTTGAAAAATGTGAGGATTTCTGTGATTGGTTTGGCCCGAAAATTGATGAATATGAAAAATTAATTACTAATAACCCAATTTTTAAGCGGCGCATTGAAGGGTTGGGAGTTATTAGTCGCGAGCAGGCGATCAATTGGAGCCTTTCGGGGCCGATGTTGAGGGCATCAGGGGTGGAATGGGATTTGCGACGTGTAGATAAATATGAGTGCTATCACGAATTTGATTGGCAGGTGGTTACGGCCCAGGAGGGTTGTTGTTATGCCCGTTATCGGGTGCGAATTCAAGAAATGCGCGAATCACTAAAAATCTTGAAACAGGCTTGTAAGCAAATTCCAGGTGGGCCTACTGAAAATTTGGAAGCACTAAGAAAAGCAGAAGGAAAAACTAGTGAATTTTATGGATTTGATTATCAAATAGTTGCTAAAAAAGTAGCACCTACATTTAAGATCCCTGAAGGACAACTTTATAGCAGGGTGGAATCAGGTAAAGGCGAGCTCGGTGTATTTATCATCGGCAATAATGATGTAACCCCTTGGCGCTGGAAGATCAGGGCTGCGGATTTTAATAACCTACAAATCTTGCCTCATTTATTAAAAGGCGTAAAAGTTGCTGATATTATGGCAATTCTTGGTTCTATTGATGTGATTATGGGTTCGGTGGATCGCTGATTAAGGAGGTTGATCTGAATCCTTTTTTAAGCCGCTTAAGGCAAGCCGGTTATTTATTACCCCTTGGCCTCAGTGGTTATTTAATACTTAAAGGTGCCCATGGGCCTTTACTTGGCTGGCCTTGTCCGCTGAAGGCATTAACCGGCATCCCATGCCCCACCTGCTTCCTAACCAGGGCAACAGTTGCTGCTTTACGCGGCAACCTTAGTGAGTCAGTTCAATTGCATGCTTTTGGACCCTTAGTGGCGTTTGCCTTGATCGCTTGGTGTTTTACGGCCATCAACCAGCGGCGTTTAATACCCAGGGGAATGCCCGCATGGCCATTAGGTGTAGGGGCTGTTGTTCTATTTGCCTATTGGTTAATGCGTCTAATGTTTAGTTATGGCTTAGGTTTTCGCGGCGCACCTGGTTTCCCTTAATTGGGCTCAGTTAATTAAGCCTTTGTGGTAAGCGGCATTTTGTAGATAAAAGCTGCTCACAGGCACCGCCACAAGGGCGCCAAGGCCGCAGGTGCAAATAGATACCAAAGCAACTAATAGCCACGCTAAAATTTCAATTCCAACAAAATTCATGCCATTTTCTGAACGGTAAACAGCTTGAAATGAACCGCTAAAGGCATCCAGGATTGGTTCATCGCCGATGAAGATTCGGTTCACATATACGGGCATTGTAAGGGCGATAACAATGCCGGGAATAATACAAACTAGAAAACCGATAGTAGTAGCAACAGAAAATAAAATACCCGCCAAAAGATAACGCAACGGCCTCTGTAATAAGGCTGAGAAGGAAGCATTTATGGTAATCACTTCACCACTGTTGTAGTAGAGGGCAGGCACTGCAACAAATAACACTCCAAGCAAACTTGAAATTATTAGAAATGGAAACTGCCCTGCTATTCCAAATAGTGAAGGCAATGCAGCATCGCTTGAATTTCCGCTTAGCCAGGCTGTTGTAACGCTGATAGCCAGTGATGCAAGGAAGCCCAAAACCCCCACTGCAACGCTGGCGATCCAAATCAGCAGCATGGTGGGAATGTGGGCAATAAAGTCTTCCCAAGCTCTATTGATAGTGGGTTGTTCGTAGGCTTGGGGCGATGCCATGGATGCTGGTTGAAATCAGTTCCATCTTGGCAACCTTTCCTTTTTTGTCTGCAGAATTAGCTTGGAAATTAACTAGGATTGTTTGATGAAATCCAGCGATTTTTTATTGCTCTGTCGCAGCGTGCGTTTTGGCGACACCGATGCAGCGGGGGTTATGCATTTCCATCAGTTATTGCGTTGGTGCCATGAGGCCTATGAAGAAAGCACTGAAATTTTTGGTATTGGCGCCAATGAATTATTCCCGCGACCTGGGCTGAAATTAGAGCTGTTGCTTCCGATCGTGCATTGCAGCGCTGATTACCTTGCCCCTTTGAGTTGTGGCGACCCATTGGCGATTCAACTAGCGCCCCGTTTGCTTGATAGCAGTTCTTTTGAAGTGAGCTACAGATTTAATTCAGCTGGGCTCGCAGTGGCAAATGCTTGTATTCGTAGTGTGTGTATCAACGCTATTGATCGCAAGCGCGCGCCATTGCCTGCGCCGATCAGCCGATGGATAGCAGCATCAGAAGTTACGGATTAATTTGTTTTTATGGCAAGCCTCGCAGCTATTCGTGATCGCAGTTATCGCCTTCGATTGGCTGGCCTGCGCAGGGAGATTGCTGATTTAATGCGCCAGTTCCCGGCTGCCGAGGTGTGGTTATTTGGTTCGCTAGCCCGCGGTGATTGGGATGGATTTTCAGATGTTGATTTATTGGCGATCGCCCTCACTGCAAGCCAAGCAAATAATCTGGCTGATGCCCTTTTAGGCAATGGCATAGCCGATGATGTGATTGCACTAACTCAAGCTGATTGGCAGTGTTTTCGAAATAGTACTGATCCCTATTGGCGTTCTATTGGCAATGATGCTTTCAGATTAGATCAGCCATGACTCCGCGAGTTAAAGCTTGGATGCGTCAAGCGGAAAGTGATGTGGCTGTGGCCAAGCTAAATGCAGAGCAAGGCTTTCATTCTCAGGCTTGTTATCACGCAGGCCAAGCGGCTGAAAAAGCACTTAAGGCTTTGATTGTAGAAGCTGGCAATCCACCTCCCTATAGCCATTCGCTCGATCGACTTGTTGAAACCCTTGTTGAATTGGGTTTCAACATGGAGGCGCTACAGCAACTTCATCTCAAGGCTCTTAGCCGTATGAATACTGAAACCCGATACCCACGGGCAGATGAAGCTCCTACCGATTTATATGATGCAAGAGATAGCCAAACTTCGCTTGTAATAGCAAATAAAGTGCTTGAACATATTCAGTCGATTATTTCTGCAAATTAATTCTAATTTCATTAGGGTGCCTTTGCCCGAATCAATCAATAATTGATTAAAGGCAGCTGCTGATTAATATTTAGCCATTGCAATCCTTATCGCCATCCGTGAGGGCAACAACAGCCTCCGTCTGATTGGTTAGCCCGCGGTGATTGGGCTCAATTTAATTAACCTCACAATCTTTCTTCTGGGCCCATTCAAGCCAGCGTTTGCGCTCCCATTTACCTTCACGGTTAGTTTCAAGTTGCGGTGATAAAAACCATTTTTTTGGCCGTTCTGCCGGCGGTAATTTGTTCGCCTCAATGCATAGCTCCTTGATCACCAGCTGCTGATCTGCTCCAGGTTTAATGCGCACTAATGCCACAAGTTGCTCACCCCATTCGGGATCTGGAAGGCCAACTAGTAACAGTGCTGCCACACCTTCGCTATGGCATAAAGCCGCTTCTACTTGCTCTGGAAATACCGTGGCACCACCACTATTAATCGCCCAATCGAGGCGGCCTGTTATCTCAAGGCCAGTGATAGTTAATTGGCCTGCATCTCCACTGCACCACCAACCATCGCTGTTGGTAAATTGCTGCAACTTTGCACCATTAATCCAACCACTGCTCAATCTTTTACTGCGCACCTCGACTGCATTAGAGCTGGGACTGATTTTTAATTCAACATCCGATAAAGCCCTGCCGCAGTTGTTTATTCCGCTTAAAAAATCCTCTGGAGTTAATGCACTAACCATACCTGCAGTTTCAGTGGCCCCATAACAAGGGGCAAGTTGTAAATTCAAGCTGCGAGCTTGAATTGCTGCCGCTTCGTTCAGCCTTGCGCCCCCCAGCCAGATGAGGCGGAATTGTTGCAACCAGCAGCAGCCAGCAGGATCTGCCATTAAACGTATGAGCTGGGTGGGCACCATTGAAATAACTAAGTTGCGGGTTTTAAAACTTTTCTGATCTTTTAGTTGTTCTAATAATGCACTAGGTGTTTTTAGTTGCTCCGTTGGTATATCAAGCACTGGCACCTTCCAAAGCTTTGCCCTCACCTCGGGCATTAGGCCGCCCATGTGATGTTTTGGTAGCGGATTAACTACAATTACCCGATCAACTTCAATCCCGATACTTTCTAACCAGGCTCCACTGCTAGCAGCAGCAGCTTCTAAGTTGCGCCATGGTTGTAAACACCATCGCTTATGGCCGCCGCTGCCGCCGCTGCCAATTACCACCCCCTGAATATCTGGTAATTGCTGGCAATTGTTAAGTATTTGCTCTGCTGCTTTGCGCTCTTGGCTAGATGTAATTAGTTGCCAATTACCAATCATCTATCCCTCTTTAAACCACACATAGCTTGCTGAACTTTACGCTTCTCCCGCCGCCGCCCATACCTTTTCAGGATTAGCACTTGCCAATGCGCCTGCTGGCCCCCAACCAGGGGCGAGCCCTGGGGCGCAGGGGGTGGGTCCTTTTATTTGCAATGCCGCTAGGTGTGCCAAAAACCTATTGCTAATGCCAGTGCCAAAGGCAGTGCTGATCATTATTTTGGCGGTTCCACCTGTGACTGCCTGCAGGAGTGAGCGTGGATCCCCTTCTAATGCTGGTTTATGCACTCGCCAGCCCCACCAGCCGGGGGGGATTCCGGCGGGATCCCGTAGGGATTCATCCAGGGCGATTGGTAACAGCCGGGCCAAGCGCAGCAGGCCTTGATGTTGGGCTGGAGGCAGTGGTTGCTCTAGCCATTCCAAACGTGGTTCATGGCCTAAATATTCCACCCAGCGATCGGCGCTGCTTTGATCCCAGCCAGCATTGGCATCCAGCCTTAGGCGCCCTGTAGTTGGCAGCAGCTCTAACAATTCTTTCAACAGTTGCTTCTCTGTTGCTTCTGCTTGCGTGGCCACTTTCCATTTCACTGTGATCGGTGTGGAAGCTGCACCTAAAGCATTTTCTAAAGCTGGGATTGCTGCTGCCCCAGCAGGTAGCAACCAGGCGGAAGGGGGTGCCTCCAGCCAGCCTTCACAGAGCCCCTGCAGTTCGGCAAGCGCTAAACCCAAACCAAAAGCAAGCGCCCCAGGCAGCAAAGGCAACTGCAGCTCCAATTGCTCCAATTCGAGTTGAAGGCCCAAGCGCCCAATAGCTGCGGCGCAGTTGTGCCATTGAACAAGCGGCGGCAACACTTCGCCCCAGCCAATATCACCAGCCTGGTTACTTAATTTCAGCAACCATCCGCGTTGTTCGATTGTTGTGCCATGGGCGTTTTTGAGGGGCTGGGCTAAGCGGTAGCGCAAGGGCCGCCACTCCAAAATTAAGAAAGTTGAACTGCTCAACGGCCTAAAAATAAGGGCCCGAGGGCTAATCCCAGCGCCAAACCCAAACCATTGAGCGCTTGAAAGCGCAGGGCTAAAAATTTGCAGCCGATGATCCTTTCCGGCTGGTTGTGCTGCCGCTGCAGCAAGTGAATTAGAGAAAGCGCAGGTGCTAAGCCGATCAGCCCCAAGAAGGCGGAAGCTGGCCAGATCCCCCTAAGGATTGGCAACCATTGCAAAGCAAAACAAGCAACCACAAACCAAGGCACCAATGCGGCCGCTTTGGCACTACCAAGCTGCACCACCGGTGAATTTTTGCCATTTTTAGCGTCTTCCTCCACCTGATGGAAATGGGAGCAAAACAGCACCAGGCTGGTGGCAACCGCAGGGCCAGCCCCCAGCTCTAGGGCCATGCGCCAGGGGATTGCAGCGCCATCAAACACACCCGCAGGGGCAAGGGCAATTAGGGCAGCTGCGCTTGCTAAAGGTCCAAAGGCAAGCCAGCAAAGCGGTTCCCCTAGGCCGCGATAACTGAGCCGAAACGGGGGGCCTTGATACAAATAACCGATGCCGCAGCAGGCTAAAACCAGCAGCAGTACCGCCCCTTGGCTCTGTTGTGCCACCAATGCCATTAGGGCTAAACCAAGCACCAAGCAGCAGTTCGCAGCAACGGCCACCCGATCACGTCGGCCGCTCAGATTCACTACCGAATGGGGTTTTCCTTTGCTATCAACACCGGTATCAGCATCAAAAACATCGTTGCTGAGGTTTTCCCAGGCCAGCAAAAGCACTGCTGCTAATAAAAATAAAATTAATTGTTCCCAGCGGGGCTTTAATTCCAGCCCCTGCAGCGCCCCTGCCGCCAATAGGGCAGGCATCACCGCAACGGAATACATGGGCCATTTGATCGCCGCCTGCCAGAGGGCGTAACGGCTTGCAACAACCTTGGGCTCAGCCATGGGGCGCCGGGGCAATAGTTAGCTTTAGACCCATACATTTGAGCAGTAGCAGGAACGGCAGCGTTGCTGAATTCCACTTTCATTGATCTGCTGGCGCAGGCAAGCAAGCAAGCTGCTGGCTTAGAGGATGGCGGCGTGCTCAGTTTGGCCTTGCCGCTGGCACCATTAGACCCCCTTAAAGCCCTGGCGGCCTTGCCCGGTGGTGATCGTTTTCGGATGCTCTGGGATGGAGCACCTGGTTTTTGTTTTGCTGCTTCTGGTCTTGCCCAACATCTGGAATTAAGCGGTCCGCGCCGTTTCGAATTAGCCCAACGCTTCTGCCAGCTAAGCCTTGCCCGGCTTGGAGCTGAGGCCATCAGCGGGCCTGCCTTAGCTCGGCCGCGGGTATTACTAGCGTTTTCATTTTTTGATTCGCCTTTACAAAATGGCCGCTCCTTATTGCCGGGAGTGCGGGCTGTGTTGCCCCGTTGGCAATTGAGTCGTCAGGGGCAACAGGCTTGGTTGCGCTTGCAAAGACCCCTTGGTGGTGAGGTAACGCCGAGATATGTGGCAGAGGAGTTGTGGGATATGGCTCAGCACCTTGAGCGGGCGGATTGGTGTTTGCCGCTTGCCACAATCCCGAAGGTTCTTAGCAAATCTCCTTGGCAGCAGGCTTATCGCGGCGCTATGGATCAAGCCCTTGATCTGGTGGAACGGGGGGAATTGCGCAAGTTGGTATTAGCGGTGCGGCAACACTTACAGCTAGATGGCCCTTTGGAGCCGCAGTTGTTATTGGCAGGTTTACGTAAACATCAAGCTGGCAGTTGTCGTTTCCTTTGGGGGGAGGCTGATGGCAGTGTTTTGGTGGGAGCTTCACCGGAGCGCTTGCTCGCTGTGCGCAAAGGGGAGTTGCGTTGTGATGCGTTAGCGGGAACGGCCGGCCAGGGGGAACCAGCCCAGGCTTTGCTGCATTCCAGCAAAGATCTCCATGAACATGAGTTGGTGGTTGGAGCAATTAGAGCGGTATTGCAACAACAGGGGTTGAGCCCAAATAGTTTGAGAGCGCCAAGGCTGGCGCGCCATGGCCCATTGCGTCATCTCCACACTCCAATAAGTGCGACCCTTTCCGGCCAGCATCCCCTAACCCTTGCCGAGGCGTTGCATCCCACCCCAGCAGTGGCAGGTTTACCCCGCAAAGAAGCAATGGCCTGGTTGCGCAGCCTGGAACCGTTTGAAAGGGGTGCCTATGCCGCTCCAATCGGTTGGATTGATAGTGCCGGTGATGCCGAGTTGCGGGTGGCGATCCGCAGTGGTGTGTTGCGGGGGCAACAGTTGGAACTCACCGCAGGAGCTGGCTTGGTGCGGGGCTCAGAACCTCAACGGGAATTGGCGGAAGTGGCGCTCAAGCTTGAGGTTTTACAGCAACAGCTCAGCCTTGCTGGAGATCAGTTTTCAACAGTTGCTGCTGGGTGAGATCTGCAAGAGCAATTCCGCCAAGCCGCTCCACTTCTCTCACCCCCGTGGGGCTAGTTACATTTATTTCGCTTAAGTAATCACCGATCACATCAATACCAACAAAAAATAAACCCGCCGCCCGTAACGCTGGCCCTAATTCAGCGCAGATTTCATTTTCTCTTGCGGTTAGTTCGGTGGGTTCTGGTGCACCACCCACCGCCAAATTGCTACGAAAATCACCAGCTTTTGGGATGCGGTTTATGGCCCCAAGAGGCATGCCATCCACCAGCAGGATGCGTTTATCACCTGCACAAACCACCGGCAGGAAGGCTTGAATCATCACTGGCAGTTGCTGCTGCTGGGTTACTAATTCAAGTAACGCAGCAAGCCCCGGGCCAGCGCCATTTGCTCTGATCACCCCTTGACCGGCCTTGCCCCCAAGGGGTTTAAGCACCACATCGGAATGGGTTTCAGCAAAAGCTGCTAGGGCCTCCACCTGGCTGCTCACCATGGTGGGAGCCATTAAGTGGGGAAAACGCAGGGCCCCTAATTTTTCATTCCAGGCCCGCAAGCTGGCCGGACGATTTAAAACCTGCACCCCTTGCTGTTCTGCTAATTCCAGGAGCTGAGTGGCATAGATATAAGCCTCATCCACCGGCGGATCTTTGCGCATCCACACCTTTGGAAACTGCCGCAAAGGCAGCCATTGTTGCTCTCCTAATTCAAACCAAGGCGTGGTGGTTATCGGTTGGGCGCGCACCAAAGGGCCCTCTGCTGAGAAGGCGAGATCGGCAATGCAGCACACCCACACCTGCTCACCAGCCCGCTCGGCGGCTTGCATCAAAGCAACGCTGCTGTCTTTTTCAGGCTTCAGGCGTTCAACCGGATCAACAACAAATAACTGACGGGCCACTGGCTTTAACTCCTATTCAAGTGAGCAGAGCATCTAGCTGGCCGGATCGTTCTAGGGCATGGAGATCATCACAACCGCCAACGTGTTCAGCGTTGATGAAAACTTGGGGAACGCTGCGGCGGCCGCCACTTTTAGCTGCCATAACCGTGCGGGCTGCTTCATCGCCATCGATTGCGTGTTCGGTATAAATCACCTTTTTGCGATCTAACAGCTGTTTTGCCCTGATGCAAAATGGGCAAGACCTCCAGGTGTAGATCTCAACGCTGGCGGTCATGAAAAGCAATCCTTTTGCATTTACCAATTTAGAGGGGTGGGCATTAACGGGGCTGCGATTGAGTACGGTTTGGCTTGGAATTACAAGGCCAGGTGCTCGATCTAACCGATTTCAAACGCGATTTATCTGAACTCACCGATCTCCTGGGCCATGTCCAGGACTGTCTTTGACGTAGCTGGTTTAAATGCGCGTCAGCGTGATCTTGAGCAGCTTGCAGCCCAATCTGATTTCTGGAACGACCAGCAAAATGCCCGCAAGCAAATGCGGCAACTCGATGACGTGAAGGCCCAGTTGCTGCAGCTAAAGCAATGGCACAACTCTATTAATGATGCTCGCGCCACCCTTGAGCTCTACGACCTTGAACCAGACGAGGCGATGTTGCATGAGGCCAATGGCGGCTTGCAAACGCTTAAATCCGCCTTAGATCGCTGGGAACTTGAGCGCCTGCTGAGCGGCACCTACGACCAAGAAGGTGCGGTGATCTCCATTAATGCCGGTGCCGGCGGCACCGATGCCCAGGATTGGGCCTTGATGTTGATGCGTATGTACACCCGCTGGGGGGAAGCCCATGGCATGAAGGTGAGTGTGGATGAAATTTCCGAAGGGGAGGAAGCAGGGATCAAAAGCTGCACGATCGAAATTGATGGCCGCTATGCCTATGGCTATTTACGCAATGAAAAGGGCACCCATCGGTTGGTGCGAATTTCACCGTTTAATGCAAACGACAAGCGCCAAACCAGTTTTGCTGGAGTGGAGGTAATGCCAAAACTGGATGAAGATGTGAAGCTGGATATTCCTGATAAAGATTTGGAGATCACCACTTCCCGTTCAGGCGGCGCGGGCGGTCAAAACGTAAACAAGGTCGAAACAGCTGTGCGGATTTTGCATGTTCCAACCGGTCTTGCGGTGCGTTGCACCCAGGAGCGCTCTCAGCTCCAAAATAAAGAAAAGGCCATGGCGCTACTCAAAGCAAAATTAATGGTGATCGCACAAGAGCAGCGGGCAGCTGAAATCGCTGATATCCGCGGCGACATCGTGGAAGCAGCTTGGGGTAATCAAATCCGTAACTATGTATTTCATCCGTATCAAATGGTGAAAGATCTCCGCACGGCAGAGGAAACAACAGATGTGCAAGGGGTGATGAATGGTGATCTAGATCCCTTCATTCAGTCGCTATTGCGCCAAGGTGTAGACGCCGTTGGTGAGGAAGCCTCATGAAAAAAATCCGATGACAGAAGCATCGCCAAGTTTCGTTAAATTAGCCATGCGCAATATGGTGCGCAAAGGGCGCCAAAGCTTGTTTCATTTTGGCCTCACCGCCGTTGGCCTTACTGGTGTTTTGCTGCTTTTAGCCTGGTTTGCGCGGCCAGCAGTGCCAGGCTGATGCCAAGCCTCGTTTTGGATCTGGCCTACAACGCCCCAGATTCAGCTCTGCTTGATCCTCTTGGTGAAGGCCATTGGCAGCAAATTCTTGAATTGTGGTTGCTAAATTTGCAAAACGAGTTGCCGCAGGAATTTAGGGCTGCTGAATACAGCGTGGGTTTGCAGCTTTGCAGCGATGATGTAATTGCTGCTTTAAATGGCAGTTGGCGCGCCAAGCCAGAAGCCACCGACGTGCTGGCTTTTCCTTCCGGCCCCCAATTGCAATTGCCGGGGGTGCCCTGCGAACTGGGGGACATTGTTATTTCGCTTGAAACTGCAAAACGTGATGCCCTTGAAGGCATTGAACACGAGCTTTGCTTCCTTGCGAGCCATGGATTGCTGCACCTGCTGGGTTGGGATCATCCCGATGAAGAACAGCTGGCGGCAATGCTGATGAGGCAACAACAATTGCTCGAGCTGTTGCCAGCCCAGATCAGCGGTATCGTTGCTAAACAGGCTTTCAGCCGTTGACCTCAGAGTTAGAAGCCACTGATCCAAGCCCTATCGACCTATCGGCTAATCGCCGCTTGCGTCGTTTAAGGGTGGGGGCTTGGCAAGTGGCTAGGGATTTGCCTGCCAGCTTTCGCTATGCCGCCCAGGGCTTGGGCTATTCCTTACTTACCCAACGCAATTTCCGTATCCACGTAACAACGGGGGTGTTGGTATTTGGCTTAGCTCTATGGCTGCAATTATCTCTGGATCGCTTAGCGGTGCTTGTACTTACCGTAACAGCGGTATTAGTGCTGGAATTGCTTAATACAGCCATGGAGGCAGCGGTAGATTTAGCGGTGGGTCGCCGCTATCACCCGCTTGCCCGCATCGCCAAGGATTGTGCGGCGGCGGCGGTGTTGGTGGCGGCAGTTGCATCTTTATTAATTGCGGTGCTTTTACTATTGCCACCTCTGCTCTCAAGGCTTAGTTTCTAATGTTATTAGTTCTTGATAATTACGATAGTTTTACGTTCAATTTAGTGCAATATCTTAGCGAGTTAGCTATTGATCATCCAATTGCTTTAGATGTGCGGGTTGAACGTAATGATGCCCTTGATTTAGCTCAAATTGAAGCTTTGAACCCCGCGGCAATTTTAATTTCACCCGGCCCTGGCACCCCTGATCAGGCAGGTATTTGCCCCCAGGTGATAGCTGAATTAGGGCCGCGGCTGCCTCTGCTTGGGGTATGCCTTGGCCATCAAGCTATCGCCCAAGTATTTGGCGGAAAAGTGGTGCGGGCGCCAGAATTAATGCATGGCAAAACATCGGCGGTACGCCACGGGGGGCAAGGGGTTTTCGCTGGCTTGCCTAATCCTTTAACGGCAACCCGTTACCACTCCTTGATCGCAGAACGTGAAAGCCTGCCTGATTGTTTGGAAGTAACAGCTTGGCTAGAAGATGGCATGGTGATGGGGCTTAGGCATCGCAGTTATCCCTTGCTGCAGGGGGTGCAATTTCATCCTGAAAGTGTGCTTACAGAAGCTGGCCATCAACTGCTAGCCAATTTCCTAGCTAGCGCTTCTGCCTGAGCTAATTGAATCAATACTGCTAGGTTTCAATTTAAATTGTTTATGCCCATGTTTCGCCCAGTGCTCGGTGCTTTCTTCGGTGCCGCCGCCCTTGGGCTGGCGTTACCTGTCGCTGGTGCAGGTGGTGGGGTAACTATCACTAGCTATGGCCATAGCGCCCTTTTAATTCAAGGGGGAGGCAGCTCGGTGCTGCTTAATCCTTATCAATCGGTTGGTTGTGCGGCGGGGTTAACGATGCCGGCAGTATCAGCCAATGTGGTTTTAGCTAGCAGCCTTTTGCGGGATGAAGGCGCAAAGGTTGGAGGCGGCCGCTTTTTAGCAACCCCTGGTTCTTACAAATTGGCAGGCATTCGCTTTGAAGGTTTTGCTGCCCCCCATGATCGGGTGGGCGGCCGTCGTTTTGGTAATGGAGTGATCTGGCGTTGGAGCCAGGGGGGCCTGGAATTTGCCCACCTTGGCGGTACAGCAGCAACGCTCAAACCAGAAGACAAAGTGCTGTTGGGTCGCCCTGATGTGTTGATTATTGGCATCGGCGGTGGAGCCAAGGTGTATTCCGGATCGGAAGCAGCAGCTGTAGTGCGGGAATTAAATCCGCGCCGGGTTATCCCAGTGCAATATCTGCGCAGCTCTAAAGCACCCCTGAATTGCGATCAAGGCGACAGCAAACCTTTCCTAGAAGCCCTGAAGGGAATGGCCGTTAATAAACCCGGTGGTGTGCTCACCCTCACACCACCCCTCGGCGATACAACCAAAATTGAGTTGATGCCCTGAAAATATTCGTCCTCCGCATTTGGGGTGATGGCGAAACTGTTCTGGGAGCAACGCCGGGCAGTGGGTTGTTGCTTAGCACTGCAACTTGGTTTGCTGGCAATTTTTATGGGCTTAAGTGGAGGTTCCCTGCAGCCCTTCGATCGCAGCAAAGGCGTGCCAGAAAAGGTGCATCTGCTCCCTAGTGCCAATACTTACCCTTAAAGAACCGTCGATTAGCGCTTTGCCAGCCATGTTTCGGCAAAGGATTCCTTCTGCCCTTAACTTTTGATCCACAAATTCTGCCGCCTGCTTAGGCCAGATCAATAAATAATTGCCGCCGGCTCCATGGTGTTTCACTTTGGCTTTGCTGAGCTGTTGTATCAACCATTTTTTTGCCAGCAATACTTCCTCCACATAACTATCAACGTAGGCTTGATCTCCTAAGGCTGCAATTGCAGCGGTACTAGCAAAACTATTGATGTCGTAGGGGCCGGTAACACGATTCAAACGTTCAATTACTGCAGCCTCAGCTAATGCAACGCCAAGACGTAATCCGGCGATACCAGCAGTTTTTGATAACGAGCGTAAGATTATTAAGTTTGGGTATGAACTAAACGGATTAGAGCTGCCTGCTTGATTTAGCAATATAGGTAGTAGACTATCACCAGTAAAGGCCTCGTAAAGTTCATCCACTACTACTAAAGTTTGAGGAGCAGCAGCTGTTAATTCAAGGATGTGAGTAGCTGCTAGCCGCGTACCAGTGGGGTTATTGGGATTACACAATAACAACAAACGCGGCCGCAATTGAATTAAGGCTGAGCGAATCTCGTCAAGGGGAAATTGAAAATCTGGCAATTGGTATGGGATCGCCTTGATCTGCATACCTTGCATCTCACCGCAGGGTTTGTAGTAACCAAAGGTGGGGCTAGTGGTGAGTAGAACATCGCCCGGATTGCCGTAGGCATGACAAATTGCATGCAAAGCAGCATCAACGCCATTGAAGAGGCCTAATTGTTCGCGAGCCAATTGAAGGGAACGGGAGAAAGCATCTCTTAATTCGTTGTATTCCGGATAGATGGCGTAGTGGTTGGCAGGTATTGCTCGGATTGCTGCCACCACCTTGGGGCTTGGCCCCACAGTATTTTCGTTAAAGTCGAGTCGCAACATCCCCCTGCGACCTTCCAAGGGCGCGCTGTAACTCTGCAGGTTTTCCACTTCCGCCCGGGCTGGCGGCGGCCCAAACGAATCTCCCAAGGTGAACTTACGTTTGCTATGAACAAGCTAATACCTTGGAAGCCCAATGCTTGGCCTGTTTGATATTTATATAAATAAGCAAGCGAATAAGCAGCGTATAGCACTTGGTAAAAGTGGTGAAAAGTTGTTGAGGATTATTGGGCTCAACCCTAGTATTGCAACAGCAGATAGGGCGGATGCAACAATTACCAGAGTGGAAAAGGTTGCAAAAAATAACGGCTATGATGGCTTTGTGATGTTAAATCTATGCCCGCTTCGCTGCACCCATATAAATCTATTGCCGCTTAATGTAAATACTCAAATATGTTTAAATAATCAAGTGCAAATTATTAATTTTATACTCGCCAGCCCCGAGCCAGCTGTGTGGCTTGCCTGGGGTGAGGGCATAACTTTAAGGGAATATTTCTTAAAAAGTTTGGTTTATGTTTATGAAACAATAAAAACTAAAAAAATTAATTGGTTGCATTTTGGACCCCTCACGAAGGCTGGGCATCCCCGCCATCCCTCGCGTTTAAATTATCAATGGGGTTTCGATTCTTTTGATCTAAATAGCTACATCCTCTCAAGGGTTTCAATGCCCAATAAATTGAGGCCCAGCTCTAAAACTTTGGCTGTTAATCCGCAGAGTGCAAGCCGTGAGCTGCGGGCAGGCTCCTCTGCTTTTAATACTGTTACTTGATCATAAAAGCGATTAAAAGATTGGCTTAATTCAAACAAATAGCTACATAGCCGGTTTGGAAGCAGTTCGATTTCAACATCTTGGATAACCTGGTCAAACTGTAGTAGTTGCCGCGCCAAGATCCACTCCTGAGGCTGATCAAATATTAAGTCGGCTGTTTGCTTGGTATTAAGAATGCCGCCTTTTCTTGCGATTCCCTTTATTCTTACTGCCGCATATAGTAGATAGGGAGCTGTGTTGCCATTTAGAGCTAGCATGCGATCAAAACTAAACTGATAATTTGTAATTCTATTAGTACTTAAATCTGCATACTTAACTGCAGCTAACCCAATAGTTGTTGATACCTGTTTCACGAAATCCTCTGATTCGCTGCGATCTTCTTCTTTAATTCGCTTGCGAAGATCATTGCTGCAGTGCTCCACTGCTTCTGCTAGGAGATCTTTTAAGCGAACTGTTTCACCCGATCTAGTTTTTAGTTTTTTGCCATCAACCCCTTGCACCAAGCCAAACGGCACATGTTCAATGCTTGCCTCAGGCGGAATCCAGCCGGCTCGTTTCGCCACTTGAAATATAGCTGCAAAGTGGTTTGCTTGGCCTGCATCAGTTACATAGATGATTCTTTTTGCGCCATCTCCAGCCTTATCAAATCGATAGCGAATTGCAGCAAGATCAGTGGTTGCATAATTAAAACCGCCGTCGCTCTTTTGGATAATTAGTGGTAGGGGAGTGCCTTCTTTGCTAAGCATCCCTTCAAGGAATACACAGCCGGCACCATCATCAATAACCAGAAAGCCCGCCTGAGCTAGATCACTAACAACTGCTTGCAGATAAGGATTATAAAATGATTCACCGCGCTCTTGCAATGCTATATTTAGCGTATGATAAATTTTTTGAAACTCTTTGCGAGACTGCTCACAAAGTAATCCCCATGCTTTGAGCGAAGTTGGATCACCAGCTTGTAATTTAACAACTTCCTCGCGGGATATTGCCTGGAATTCAATATCACTATCAAAGCGTTCTTTTGCCCCTCGATAAAATGCAACAAGATCTCCTAAATCGATTGCATCAGCTGTATCTAATGCTTCTGGTGCCAGTTCTTTGAGCTGGGTGATTAGCATGCCAAACTGTGTGCCCCAATCGCCTACATGGTTTAGTCTTTTTACCTGATAGCCCCTAAATTCTAATACCCTTGCTAAGCAATCACCAATAATTGTAGACCGCAGGTGCCCAACATGCATTTCTTTTGCAATATTGGGGCTTGAGAAATCAACGATTACTTTTGGTGATAAACCATTTCCTTCAGCGCCTACAGGCGCAACACCTAGGCGCGGATCAGCGAGTTGAGTTTGTAACTCTTGTGCTAACACTTCAGGTTTAATTGTGATATTTAAAAATCCAGGGCCTGCGATTTCAGCTGGTTTACATATTTGATTAAATTCCGGGTCGAGTTTTAATTGATCAGCAATTGCCACTGCAATTTGGCGTGGCGGTTTTCCTAAGCATTTCGAAAGTGCAAGAGCTCCGTTTGCTTGAAAATCGCCGAATTCTGGTTTACTTGCAGCTCCAAAGGCTGGATTAAGGCTTTCACCTTTGCTTTGCGCCAGCTCGGCAGCATCGGGGAAAGCCCGCACGATTGCGTTAATAAGCTGTTGCTCAACGGTGTGGGAGATACGCAGCATGGCTTAGAGCTACCAGTTCAGGGGATTAAGCAGCACTTGATCATCCCTTGTTGGTGTTGAAGCGCATGCTGAGATCAAGCCAAGAGCTGCGGGTGCAGGCAGCGCTGCTTGAAATCAAATCAATACCACTGCTGGCATAAGCCCTTATTTGTTCTGGGTTGATGCCACTGGCCTCCAATAAAACAGGGGTGCCGCGTTTCAAAGCAAGGCTGCGCAGTTGCGGCACAAGTTGTTGCAGTTCAGCAACACTGAATTCATCAAGCAAAATCGCATCAGCGCCTGCTGCTATCGCTGCTTTTGCCTCTTCTGCCGTTTCGGCTTCCACAATTATGCGAGCGGGCCAAGGGGCATTGGCACGTATTGCGGCAATGGCATTTTGAATTCCGCCAGCCCAGGCCAAGTGGTTTTCTTTAAGCATTGCGGCATCATCGAGCCCTACACGGTGGTTGTAAGCGCCGCCGCATCTGCTGGCATATTTTTCAAATATTCGCAGGCCAGGGCTTGTTTTACGAGTGTCTGCAAGGCGCACCCCCGTACCCTCCAGCTGCTTCACAAGTGCGGCAGTAGCTGTAGCAATACCGGAAAGCCGCATCGCCAGATTTAGGGCAGTGCGTTCTGCCGCCAGCATCGCAGTAGCAGCACCTTCAATTTCTAGAACCCGTTGGCCTGCAGTAATTGCATCTCCATCATTAACAAGCAACTGAATTTTTAAGCTTGGATCTAAACAATGAAAGATTGTTTTTGCCAAACTGCCTCCGCAAAACACCCCGGCTTGTTTTGCAAGCCAATGGGCCTCGCCACTGCAACCAACCAGGGCGGCAGCGCTGAGATCACCGCGGCCAAGATCTTCAATAAGCCACTGCTGCATTTGTTGCTGCAAAGCTGGAGTGATTGCAAGGTGAGCCAAATAGTTAGGGAGCAGAGGGTTTTGTTTTGTTGCGTTTTCTACGGCACTTTTCGGAGCAATAGAGCACTTCATCCCATACATTTTCCCATTTTTTGCGCCACTGAAATGCTAAACCGCATACTTTGCAAATCTTGGTTGGCCTATTTAAGTGATGGGGCATTTTGTTAATTATATGCTCAGATTATAATCTGAGTTTAGGTTTGTGTAAATTTTAGCTGGTTTCTTAAATTTTTCTGTGCTTAGCAACCCTCCAGCCTTACAGCGTTAATGCTGGTTGTAATGGATCGATCGATTTATTTTGGGAAGCATTGATTGGCTTTGGTTAATACATCCTGTTTTAGCAGTGGTACTCATCTATCCATTAATTGGTGTGGTGGTGAGATTAGGGGTGCAAGCCCGCCAGAGGCGAGTGGCAGGAGCAAACCTTCCTGTGAGCACCGGCCGCGATCACAGTGATCTTGGCCAGTGGCTTTCCCTTGGCGTTGTGGCAATTTGCTTGATATCTCTCACGGTGATAATCGCCACAGCTAATCCTCTTGCTGAATTCAAAGGTGGAGTGGCCCGCGCTATTGAATTGCTATTGATACTAATTGGAACAATTATTTCTTTACTGGCTCTTTGGCGCTACAGCAGCAAGCCACTACGCCTCATTTTTGCTTTTATCACCTGGGCTGGGGTACTTGGTTTAGGTGCCCAACCGGAAGTGTGGCGCTTAAGTGATAATCCGTTAAAAATTGAATTCTGGCAATCCCATTACTGGGCTGGGGTGGCAGTGGTGGGATTGATGTTGTTTTCACTTGGGGCGCGGCAAGAAATTTTGCGCCAACTTCGCTGGCGGCGAATTCATGTAGCCGCAAATCTCCTTGTGGCATTGCTATTTGTGATTCAAGGAATAACAGGTACCCGCGATTTGCTTGAAATACCCTTGAGATGGCAGAAGCCCGCTCTGGCTGCCTGCGATTGGAGCGCGCAAACTTGCATAGCTCCAAAGCGATGATTTTGCGGAGGTTTTTATTTGCCAATGCAGAATTTAGAAAAAACGCGATCGAGAACAGCTTCTGATATCTCAGCTCCTGTTATTTCACCTAATTGGCTTATGGCATCGCGCAGATCAATGGTCCAAAAATCCCACGGCAGCCCGTTAGCAGCTGCATCTAAACAATGCTCTAAGGCATGTTTTGCAGAAGCTGCTAAATCTTTTTGCCGATGATTTAAGGCAGCTTCTAACCCTAGGCCCTCTCCGCAATAGCCGCATGACGATAATAATTCTGATTTGAATTGTTTCATGCCCTCACCTGTTTGGGCACTTATTTTCACGTTTGCCGGCCCAGCTTCTTTTGCTTCACCTAAATCTAGTTTATTTCCCGCAATGAGCAGATGTAGTTCCTTTGGAATTTCAATTCTTAGGCTTTCATCATTAGGAGTCCAGCCGATGTGGATGTTGTAAACCAAAATTACTACATCGGCGCTTGCAAGGGCTTTGCGGCTGCGCTCAATACCCAGTTGTTCAACTATATCTTCACTTGGCCGAATCCCAGCGGTGTCAAGCAAGGTGATCGGCACCCCATCAATAACTAAATCAACATCAAGTAGATCGCGGGTGGTGCCAGCTTGATCCGTAACTATTGCCCGTTCATTGCCGCATAGGTGATTTAGCAAACTGCTCTTCCCCACATTGGGACGGCCTACAATTGCCACCCGCAGGCCCTCCCGCAGCAACTGCCCCTGGTTGGCAGCTGCAATTAGTAATTGCAATTCTTCTGCAACATTTTTTAGCTCTGCAGTAACCGCCTGGGGATTTAGGGCTGGTAGATCCTCTTCAAAATCAACCCGCGCTTCTAATTCAGCTAATTGATCCAGAAGCTGTTGCCTGAGCGCTTCTATTTTTTGTTGCACGCCACCGGCAAGGCCTGCCATTGCCAGCTGTGCAGCTCGCCTACTGCGGGCTGTGATCAGATCAATTAGCGCTTCTGCGCGAGTGAGATCTAAGCGGCCATTAAGAAAAGCTCTTTGGCTAAATTCCCCCGCGCTGGCCCGTTCAGCGCCAGCGGCCAGCACCAGATCCAGCACTCGCTGCACCACCACCACGCCGCCATGGCAATGGAGTTCCACCACGGTTTCACGGGTGAAGCTGCGGGGTGCCCGCATCAAAAGCAGCAGGGCTTCATCAATGCGTTCTCCAGTAGCGGGATCGCATACATGGCCGTACAGCACCTTGTGGCTATCCCATTGCTGCTGGCCAGCGCTAACAAATAATTTGCGCCCAATCTTTTCCGCTTCAGAGCCACTGATGCGCACAATCGCAACACTGCCCTCTCCAGCCGCTACCGCTGTTGCAACAGCGGCAATCGTGCTGCTGTTATTCATGGCCCTGTTGCCATTTGGCGAGCGCTTGCGACCAATAAATGATTAAAACAGTGCCGCCCCCCAACACAACAGCTGTGATAACGCCGCAGATTGCTCTGCTTTCTGGTACCAACACTGTTCTTACAATGCCATAGGGCACCAACGTAATCAGTTGCAAGCCAAGTGCTACGAGAGCTAAAACAATCCCCCAGCGCCGTTGCAGCAACAGTGCAATACAGGCGGTAATGCCGATGATCAAGGCTGGTAACCATCCTGCTAAAGCCACTACAAATGTGGCAACATGCATGGAATCAGGCTTTGTTACTGTGAGATTTATTGCAACTCCAGCTGCAATTAAGCCAAATAAATTAAGGACCAAACCCAATATTGCTAATTTAAGATTGTTTTGAACTGTTATCAGCCTATTCATCGGTAAAATGGCGGAGTTATACTAATATTTCACACGGCTGCAAGATCTGCCCACCAGGGCCCTCCACCTAGGCCCTAAAAGTTTTGTTTGCGCTGCTTGCTAATTCACCTTTTTATTTCAAGCAATGATTCCAACATTTAAGCTTCCAGCAATTTCTGGCAATGAAGCTGAACTGCTTGAGTTGCTTCAACAAGATCAGCCTGTATTCATAAGAAACTCTAAGTTTGATTTTTCGCAAATTAATTCTGCTTTTTGCTGCGCATTGCATATGCATCAGCCAACGATTCCGGCCGGCGTAGATGGAAGCCTGATTTCGCATTTACAATATATGTTTGAGCATCCAGGCGAAGGGGATAATCATAATGCAGAATCTTTTGCTAATTGTTATAAACGCCTTGCAAAAATAATGCCTGAATTGATAGAAGCAGGATGTAGTCCTCGAATAATGTTGGATTATTCTGGAAATCTGCTCTGGGGGTTTGAGCAAATGGGTCGTGTTGATATTATAAATTCGCTTAAATATTTAACCTGCGACCCAAGCCTTCAGCCCTACGTGGAATGGCTGGGCACCTTTTGGAGCCACGCAGTTGCGCCCTCTACTCCAATACCAGATCTAAAACTTCAAATCACCGCTTGGCAGCATCATTTTGCAGCTTTATTTGGCAATGATGCATTGCAACGGGTGAAGGGCTTCTCGGCCCCAGAGATGCATTTACCTAATCATCCAGATACGCTATATGAATTTATAAAGGCTTTGAAGGAATGTGGCTATCGCTGGTTGCTTGTGCAGGAACATAGCGTTGAAAATTTAGATGGCAGTTGTTTGAATCAATCCCAAAAATATATTCCAAATAAGTTGATAGCCCGAAATTTTAAAGGCGAATCAGTTTCAATTACAGTATTAATTAAAACCCAGGGTTCCGATACAAAACTTGTAGGTCAGATGCAGCCTTGCTATGAGGCACTGGGCCTAACTAAACAGGCAATTGGCAATATGAAAGCTCCCGCTTTGGTTTCACAAATTGCTGATGGTGAAAATGGTGGTGTGATGATGAATGAATTCCCCCAAGCTTTTATTCAGGCTAATCAGCGCATCGCCACGCAAAGCTCAACAGTAGCTATTAATGGCACTGAATATTTGGAGCTATTAGATGCTGCTGGTGTGCAGGAGGATGATTTTCCAATCATTCAAGCCGTGCAGCAATATAAGCTATGGCAGCAGATTGATAATCAATTACCACCAGATACCAGCGCAATGGTTGGCGCTTCCTGGACAAATAATTTAAGTTGGGTGGAAGGTTATGCAAATGTATTGGAGCCGATGAATCAACTAAGTGCAAAGTTTCACCAATTGTTTGATCATCTGGTAATTATAGATCCAGAGATTACAAAAACATCTAAATATCAAACCGCACTATTGTATGTTTTATTGCTGCAAACTAGTTGCTTTCGCTATTGGGGCCAAGGCGGCTGGACTGAATATGCAACAGAGATCTATCGAGCCGGTGAAGAAGCTTTGGTGGGCATTTGAAAGGCTTGACAAGCTATTTGCATTGAGGTAGGTTAAATAAAATTTTTTAAAAAGTGAAAAAGTTCGTCGCTTCGGTTGGACTATTTGTTGCTTTTGCGAGCTTGTCAAGTTCATTGTCTCACGCGCAAGAAGCAAGCAAGGTTCAAATCTTCGATTCCAATATAACTGTTGCTCAAGTATTAAAGGCCCAAACCGGATGGTGCAATGCCTTATTGAAGATCAGCTCAACCTATGCTTCCGGTGGTATTAATGCAGCAAAACCACTGGCTGCGCAGGTAATTAATTCTGCCTACGCATATCAATATGGCCCGGTGGCTTTTAAACCCACCCTCACCAGTGGAGCGCAAACTTTTCGCGCCACTAAAGAGGGTGCACTTGCATACTTCGTTGGTAATGATCCTAATTATCCATCAGACAAGGGTTTTGCTTTAAAGGATTGGCGCAGTTGCACAGCTGTGAATAATGTGATTCAAATAGCGGGGCCGTCTGCTACTACAATGGGTAACGTATTGTTTACCGACTCCAAAGGTGTTGTAACTACTGTTGATAAAACATGGAATTTTGTTAGGGAAAATGATGGTTCAATTAGAATAATGTTGCATCATTCGTCTTTACCTTTTGGTGGTTGAGCTAGATTGATTTAAGCAAGTTATCAATATCTCAATATATTTATATTTTAGCTGCCAATTCCAGTGCGCGCAATATCTAATACATCAGCCATGGATCGGATCTGGCTTAGCGTTGTTTGCAACTTGCTTGCATTATCTAATTCAATACGTAGATCAATGCGGGCGGGTTTACCAAAAGCAGTGCGCACTCTGGCATCGCTTACATTGATACGGCTATCGGATAATTGCATGAGAATATCTTTTAATATTCCAACCCTATCTAATACCTCAATTCGTAATTGAGTTGGGTAGTTGCGGCGATGATCTCCACTATTTGGATTCCAACGCACAGGTAGCCGCCGTTCAGCTGGAGTTTGAGCCAAGTTGCTGCAATCTTGGCGATGGATTGTGATGCCGTGATTTCCTAAAGCCACAGCACCCATTATTGTTTCACCCGGCAATGGGCAACAGCAACCGCCAAGGCGATATTCCAAACCTTCTACACCAAGAATTGGGCTGCCATTTATATTGTTGCTTCTAACTTCTGCCTGTTCAGAAAGATTTTTTGCTAATTCTTCATTGCTAGCCTCGGGTAACTTGGCTGCTTCCTGCAATCTGAGCTCTTCCCGCAGGCGATTTGTTACTTGATGTTGGGTAACACCTCCAAAACCTAAGGCAGCTAAAAGATCATCTACATTGCCAAGATTGCAACGCTTACTAACGCGAGCCATCGCTTCACTATGTATCAAGCTTTCAAGCCCATCACGGCCCAGCTCCCTTTCAAGAATCTCTTTACCCCTAATTATATTTTCTTCGCGATGGCTTTTTTTATACCACTGACGAATTCTTTCCCTTGCTGTAGGGGTGGCAACAAAATTTAGCCAATCGAGGCTTGGATGTGCACTTTTGCTGGTTAATACTTGAACAAAATCGCCATTTTGCAATGGGGTTGTGAGATTGCAAAGGCGATCATTAATACGCACTCCTTGGCAGTGATTACCCACTTCACTGTGGATTCGATAGGCAAAATCAACAGCTGTTGAACCTTTGCGTAAACCTATAACATCACCTTTTGGCGTAAATACAAACACCTCTTCATCAAATAGATCTTCTTTGATAGATTTTAAATAATCGTTGTGATCTTGCCCGCCACCTTCCTTTTGCCAATCCACAAGTTGTCTTAACCAATTAAAGCGTGCCATCTCATCGCCATCGGCAGGTGAGCCACCTTCTTTATATTTCCAATGGGCTGCGATTCCGTATTCCGCTACATGATGCATATCCGATGTGCGTATTTGCACTTCAATCGGTCTATGTCTGCCGATTACAGCTGTATGGAGTGATTTATAACCATTTGGTTTAGGTAGGCCGATGTAATCTTTGAAACGCCCTGGTATCGGCCGAAAAGTATCGTGCAATACGGCTAATGCGCGGTAGCAATTTTCAACAGATGAAGTAACAATTCTTAGAGCTGCCACATCATAAATTTCATGAAAAGCCTTCTGTTGGCGTTGCATCTTGCTCCATATTCCATATAGATGTTTTGGCCTACCAACAACATCACAATCATTTACTCCTGAAGCTTTAAGTTTATTTTTTAGCAATTCAACCGTAGTTGCCAAACGATCTTCCCGCTCGCTGCGTTTGCTTGCCACCTCCTGTTGAATTTGACGAAATGCTTCCGGTTCAAGCACCTTAAATGCCAGATCCTCTAGTTCCCACTTGAATCGTCCTATCCCAAGACGGTTTGCTAGTGGGGCGTAAATATCACGGGTTTCTGTTGCAATGCGATGTTGTTTGTCTGGTTTCAGCGCACTAAGCGTTCGCATATTATGCAAACGATCAGCTAGTTTAACTAATACAACTCTGATATCACTAGCCATTGCTAAAAACATCTTGCGTAGATTTTCTGCCTGTGCTTCTGTGCGGTTTGTGAAGTGAATCCCGCCTAACTTTGTTACCCCCTCAACTAAACCTCTCACCTCAGAGCCAAAACGCGCTTCTATTTCGTTTAGTGTTACACCGGTATCTTCCACTACATCATGTAAGAATCCTGCGGCTATTACCGCAGCACTGCCGCCGATATCCCTTAATAAATCGGCAACTGCTACAGGGTGAATAATATAAGGCTCACCGCTCGCTCTTACTTGGCCTTGATGCAATTGATAAGCAAAATCAAAGGATAAAGCCAGCAGTGCTTCTGGATCTGTTGGGCAACTATCGCCATTGCCAACAGGCACATTAGCGATGCATTTTTTCAACCAATCGGGCAGCTTTATGTTGTAGCTGCTTGAGCAGCGGATCCTTTCAGGCAGTGTTACTGCCTCGATACCGCTTTCCAGATCAGCTGTTTTTAGCATTAATCGATCGGATTACAGCCATGCTATGCAGCATCGGGGTAAAAACCCCATTACTAAAGCTTTAATCCTCTATGGAAGCAGCTGCAAATCAGTTGGTGCTCCAACTAGACCAACTGGTGGTGGCCTACCCCAGTTGCAGCGAACCCACGTTGCAAGGGCTAACGCTTCAGTTGCACAGAGGGGAGCGTGTTGCCTTGGTGGGCCCTTCCGGTTGCGGCAAAAGCACAGTTGCTAAAGCGGTGTTACAGCTACTACCCCCTGGCAGTAAAAGCAGTGGTGGTTTGCTCTTGTGTAATCAAGATCCCAGAATCCTGCGGCCCAAGGCGCTGAATAAATTGCGAGGTGAAGCGGTGGGTTTGGTATTTCAAGATCCAATGACTCGCCTGAACCCGTTATTAAGTATTGGCGGTCATTTAACTGACACCTTGCGGGCCCATCGCCCTGGTGTTGCGCGCGAACAGGTGCGCCAGCGGGCCGAAGCTTTACTGCAACGGGTGGGCATCACAGCTGATCGCTTTAACAATTACCCCCACGAATTCAGTGGTGGGATGCGTCAGCGCGTGGCAATTGCCCTTGCGATGGCCCTCAATCCCCCTTTGGTAATCGCCGATGAACCCACCACCAGCCTCGATGTGGCTGTGGCTGCCCAGGTAATTGCCGAACTCTGCAGCCTTTGCGATGAATTGGGCAGTGCGTTGCTATTGATTAGCCACGACCTTGCTTTGGCTGGGAAATGGTGTGAGCAAATGGCTGTGCTGGAGCAGGGGCGTTTGCTAGAGCAGGGTTCAGTTAATCAGGTGCTGCAAAACCCCCAGCAACCTCTCACTAAACGTTTGGTGGCGGCGGCGCGGCGGCGGGAAGGGGGCGATACCCCCAAATCGCCAGAAGCAGCAGTGGTATTGGAATTACACCAGGTGCGTTGTTGGCACAGGCTTCCCTCTCTGCCGTGGCGTTCCCGTTGGCTTAAATCCGTTGATGGGGTTTCACTGCGGCTCCATGCTGCTGAAACCCTTGGGTTAGTAGGTCCTTCCGGCTGTGGGAAAAGCACTCTTTGCCGTGCCTTGATGGGGTTAAACCCCTTGCGGGGCGGGGAGGTGCTGTTGCTTGGTAAGCCTCTAGCAGTGGCAAGCCAGCGGATGCAGATGGTGTTTCAAGATCCGCTGGCTTGCCTTAATCCTGTAATGGATGTTCAGCGCGCTATTGCTGATCCTCTTTTGATTCACCGCATGGCAACAAAAGCCGCAGCTCGCAGCATGGCTTTGGCCTTGATGGATGCTGTGGGTTTGCCCGCTAGTTTTGCTTCGCGTTTGCCGCGTGAGTTATCCGGCGGCCAACAACAAAGGGTGGCAATTGCCAGGGCCCTTATTTTGAAACCAAGTGTTTTGTTATGTGATGAATCAGTGAGTATGTTAGATGCAGAAATTCAAGCTGATGTTTTGGAATTGCTGCGTGATCTGCAGCATCAATTTGGGTTAGGAATTATTTTTGTAACCCACGATTTAGGTTTAGCTAGCGGGTTTTGCCATCGTTTAATTATTTTAAATCAAGGCAAGATTGTTGAGGAGGGGCCCGGGGATAAGTTGTTGCGAAATCCGCTTGCAGAGATCACCAAACAATTGGTAGCAGCCTCCCCAAGACTGCCTCAACTGGTGGTTTAAATGGTTCAAATGCAAAGGCGGCTTTCACTTTTTAGTTTGGTGATGGCCGTTGTTACCAGCACCATCGGTTCTGGCTGGTTATTTGCCCCCTACTTAACGGCTCAGCTCGCAGGGCCGGCCAGCTTATTTAGTTGGTTGGCGGGCGGGGCAATGGCATTTTTGATCGCCTTGGTTTTTGCTGAACTTGGTGCCTTGGTGAGTAGCTCCGGTGCCTTGGCGCAGATTCCACTGCTCACCCATGGCCGCACCTCAGGTTTTGTTGGTGGTTGGGCCGCCTGGTTGGGTTATGTGGCCTTGCCGGCCATTGAGGTGCTAGCAACGGTGCAATATCTGGGCAGCAGCCTGCCCTGGCTCATCCGCGGTGGCGGTTCCGCAGGTCTTAGCAACTGGGGTATTGGCTTGGCCAGCCTGCTGCTGCTGTTGTTTGGCTGGATCAACCTGGCGGGGGTGGCGGCCCTAGCCCGTTGGATTGATGGCCTCACCGTTTGGAAGTTATTGGTGCCGCTGGGGGTTTCCCTGGTATTGATCCTGGGCTCGGCCCATGGGGGCAACCTGCAGGTGGGGGGCTATCAAGCCCGGGGGGTGCTTGATGCCCTTAGCACCGGCGGCATCCTCTTCAGCCTGCTGGGCTTTCGCACCGCCATGGATTTAGCTGGCGAGGCGAAAAATCCCCAGCGGGATGTGCCCCTGGCCATGGGTATCGGTTTGGCGATATCGCTGCTGATTTATTTGTTGTTGCAGCTGGCCTTTCTCCTGGCGGTGCCCCCGCCTTTGTTGGTCCAGGGCTGGGGGCGGCTGCAGCTCACGGCCCATGGGGGACCACTGGTGGCGGTGGCCCTCGGGCTTGGGCTCAGTGGGCTGGCTACCCTCTTGATCACTGATGCGGTGGTGTCTCCCAGTGCCACGGCGATGGCCTACATGGGCACGGCGGCCCGGGTTAACTGGATGTTGGCGCGTTGTAGGTTGTTGCCAGCCCCCTTTTCCCACATCAATAGGGCTGGGGTGCCGTCGGTGGCCCTGGCCGCCACGGTGTTGATTGGCCTGGTGTTGCTGCAAGGTGGACCCAGCTGGCCCAAGGCCGTGGGCTTTGTAACTGCTGCCCTTGTGATTTCCTTGGCCATGGGTCCCATTAGCCTCGAGGCCTTGCGCCGCCAAGCCCCTACGGTTCATCGCCCTTATCGGCTGCCAGCCGCCCCCTGGCTGTGCCCCCTGGCTTTTGTGCTGTCCACCTGGGCGATTTTTTGGTGTGGATGGGGCAGCCTGCAGCTGGCGGTTCCCCTAATCCTTTTGCCCAGCCTTGGATACCTGCTGGTTTGCGGGGCTGGCGGAGTTGAGTTTAGGGCCGGTGCCTGGTGGTTTTTATATCTGGGGGGTATTACTTTCGCCTCCTATCTATTTGGTTCTGGCCGCCCCTATGAGCTGGATCAGGGGAGTCAGTTGTTTCTGCTTAGTGTCTTTGCCCTGCTGGTATTTCCCATGGGGGTGAACTCTCGTCTGCCCCAGCTCTCCCCCCACGCCATGGTGGAGCTGGGCGGCCAACAACCCTGATCAGGAATGGATTTCCCGATTGATATTGCCTTGATTCAGGCTCGAGTTGACCTTATCAAGTTGTTGATGCGTGATCAAAATGTGTTGATTTGCGTTTACCCGAGATTGCTCCTGCTCAACCTGCTTAGTGGGACAGCCCTGGGTTTGCCGCGATCCTCCAAACGGCAGTTGCATATGACCGCTTCCATGACCGAGGGCTTGGAGATATTGCAGCGGCAATCTGGCAGCTTTTACATCTTTACCACCGAGCATCTCATCGATGGGATTGGGATGGAACTGATTCGTCAGGCCAAAGTTCTTAATCCAAGGCACCGATGTTTGTTGGTACTCACTAATAATCATAAAGTGCTGGCGCAACAGACCCTGGCGGCGGGGGCCGATGCGGTGGTTTTGGAGGAAAGTTTGGGGCGTACCGGCGCCTTGATTTTTGCGATGGAATGCCTCAGCAAGGGGCAGGGTTTTGTGGATCCCGCCTTTAATAGGCCTATTTGTACTGACAATGCTCCAGGGGAGCTGACCCCTAGGGAGATCCAAATCCTGCAGTTGGTGTCCGAGGGTTTAAGCAACCGTTCCATTGGAGAACAGCTACATATCGCAACTAGTACCGCCCGGGACCATGTGCGCGACATCCTGCGCCGTTTGGGGGTGAAAAGCCGGGCAGCGGCAGCGGTTGAAGGGCTGCGCCAGGGCTATTGCCGCTGAGAACCCTCCATTTGACGGATTGATGGGGTTGATCTGTTTCGCATAGAAGTTGTTGACTTTCAAATATCTAAATGCTCCTCATTAGTGCAGCCCCCTTGATTTCGCCATTGCTGGAAAGTTCGCCGCTGACGGTGGAAGTGGGCGGTAGCCGTTGGTGGGGTGGTTTCACCGCTGAACTGAAGATCACCAACAGCAGTGATAAAGATCTGCAGAATTGGAGTTACACATTCGATAGTCCCCACAGCATTAGTGGCGCCCCCTGGGGGGCAACTGTTACCAGCACCGCCTTGGGTAATGGGATTAGCCGCTACACGCTGAGTGGTGCTGGCTGGGCGGCGGGGCTTAAGGCGGGGTCGTCGGTGAGCGTTGGTTTCAATGGCAGCCAGGGCAGCAGCATTGGCAACGATGGGGCCCTGAGCTCAGCGCAGTTGTTTGGCAACAGCACGCCGCCAGTGGTCATAACACCAGTGGTTCCCGTGGTGCCGGTAGTCCCAGTCCCAGTGGTTACTTCCCCAGTGGTTGGTAATGGTGGGTTGAGCGTGGAAGTGGGCGGTAGCCGTTGGTGGGGTGGTTTCACCGCTGAACTGAAGATCACCAACAGCAGTGATAAAGATCTGCAGAATTGGAGTTACACATTCGATAGTCCCCACAGCATTAGTGGCGCCCCCTGGGGGGCAACTGTTACCAGCACCGCCTTGGGTAATGGGATTAGCCGCTACACGCTGAGTGGTGCTGGCTGGGCGGCGGGGCTTAAGGCGGGGTCGTCGGTGAGCGTTGGTTTCAATGGCAGCCAGGGCAGCAGCATTGGCAACGATGGGGCCCTGAGCTCAGCGCAGTTGTTTGGCAACAGCACGCCGCCAGTGGTCATAACACCAGTGGTTCCCGTGGTGCCGGTAGTCCCAGTGGTGCCAAGCCCCCCAGTTATTGGAAATGGCACTGGTTACGCCGAGGCCCTGCAGAAGTCTTTCCTCTTCTATGAGGCAAATCGCTCCGGTGATCTTGATGAGGCCACAAGTCGGGTGCCCTGGCGAGGTGATTCCGGCCTCAATGATGGCCGCGATGGGGTGTACTTCGGTGATCGCAACGCCGCCAACCTGCAGCTGGGGCTCAGCCTTAACCTCACAGGTGGCTATTTCGACGCCGGTGACCACGGCAAATTCGGGATGCCCCTGGCCTCCACCATCTCCAGCCTGGCCTGGGGGGGGATTGCCTTCAAGCAGGGCTACAACGCCACTGGTCAGCTGGATGAACTGCTGGCGGCGGTGAAGTGGGGCAGCGATTACCTGCTCAAGGCCCATGGCACCGATGCCGCTGGCAACACCAGTTTCTTTGTGGCGCAGGTGGGTGATGTGGCCGCAGACCATGCTCTTTGGAGCGCCCCCGAAAGCCAAACCATTGCCCGGCCGGCCATGGCCGTTACCGCCCAGAAGCCCGGCTCCGACGTAACAGCCGGCAGTGCCGCTGCCCTGGCCTCCGCTTCAATTCTCTTTCGGGAGAACGGTTCAATTGCCTACGCCGATGAACTGCTGCGCCATGCGGAGTCGCTTTATCGCTTTGCCGATACCTACCGGGGCAAGTATTCAGACTCAATCACCGAGGTGCAGAGCTACTACAACTCCTGGAGTGGCTACGAAGACGAACTCAGCTATGGCGCCGCTTGGTTGGCCCGGGCCACAGAGGCAGCTGGTGGTGATGGCACTGCCTACCGCCAGAAGGCTCTCCAGCTCTATAACACCGAGATCGGTGGCTTGAGCAACGGCTGGACCCAAAACTGGGATGACTGCTCCTACGGCGCCGCTGTGCTTCTTGCTGAAGACACTGGTAATGCCAAGATCCGCAGCGATGTGGAGGGCTGGCTGAACAGTTGGGTGAATGGCAGCAATGGGGTGCAGATAACTTCTGGGGGCCTGCGTTTTATCAGCCAGTGGGGTTCCCTCCGCTATGCCGCAAATACGGCGATGCTGGCTGGGGTTTACGCCGATAGCGTTACCGATCCCAATGGCGCCTACAGCCAGCTGGCCACGGATACCATCGACTACATCCTCGGTGACAACCCCCGTAACTCCAGTTATTTGGTTGGTTATGGTGATAACTCGCCCCAGCAGCCCCACCACCGGGCCGCTTCCGGGGTGGGCTGGGATGGTTTCCGCAATGGCCTGCCAAACGAAAATATCCTCTATGGCGCCCTGGTAGGGGGCCCCAGCCAGGCCAACGACTTTGCTTATGCCGATGTGCGTAGCGACTACATCGCTAATGAGGTGGCTATCGACTACAACTCTGGCTTCACGGGTGCATTAGCTTTCGCGGCCCAGCGGAGTGCTGGCTTCTAGCGCCGGCGCAGCATCTCTAGCAATCGCTCGAAACTCCCCGGCAGGGGAGCTTCAAAAATCATCCTTTCCCCCGTAACCGGATGATTTAAGCCAAGCTCCACCGCATGTAGTGCTTGGCCAGGTAGTTCAACGGGCAATTTGCGGCAACGGCTGTAATTAACATCGCCCACCATTGGATGCCCGATGTGGGCGCAATGCACCCGGATTTGATGGGTGCGGCCGGTATCCAGCTTGAAGCGCAAAAGGGAATAGTCGCCAAACCGCTCTAGCAAGCGCCAATGGGTGCAGGCATACCGCCCTTGCTCGTCTGCAACTACCGCATACTTTTTGCGATCGATCGGGTGGCGACCGATCGCGCCCACCACCGTGCCCTCTGTAGTTTTTGGTGCTCCATGTACCACCCCCAGATATTCCCTTGAGGCAATCCGCTGCTGAATTTGAATTTGTAATTTCACCAGCGCTTCTTGGCTTTTGGCAATCACGATGCAACCGGTGGTGTCTTTATCAAGGCGATGCACAATGCCGGGCCGCATTTCACCGCCGATACCGGGAAGATCAGGGCAATGGTGCAGCAAGCCGTTAACTAATGTTCCTGTTTTATTACCTGGCGCTGGATGCACAGTGATACCGGCAGGCTTATTTAACACAATTAAATGTTTATCTTCAAATAACACTTCTAGTGGTATTGCTTCGGGTTTGAGATATTCAAGTGCTTCTGGTGGTGGCATCCATAACTGCACTAAATCGCCCTGGCGCAGGGGGGTTTTAGCTTGGCCCGTAACACCATTTACCTCAACGTAACCGGCATCAATAAATTTTTGGATGCGGGCGCGGCTTTGTTCTGGCCGTTGGCTAACAAGCCAACGATCCAAACGCATCGGTAGTGGTTTTGGATATGTAAACCCTAGTAATTCGCCTTCCCCTTGGCCAAATCCCAATTTGTTTTCTGCATGAACCATGCTGCAACGCTATAGGTAAAGCGGGCGATAATAAATCTATGGTGATTGTTTCATGCTGCGACTGGCACACTCCCCAGGCATTTTTGCTGCCGGAGATGGGCCCTGGGCTAGATGCGGTTGCTCTGCAGCAGTTGGAAAAAGCTCTACTCAACATCAGTTGTGATCCTTCAGTGCAAGCACTGGTGTTGTTTGGCTAAAATGCTGCTGGCACAGCATGAAAAGACTCGGATTTGGATCTACTTGTTATTAGTCGTATTTTGCACTTAGAGCCCACAGCAAAGGTTGAAATTTGGTGGAATCATTACTGCAAACTTCAAGGATTAACTCTCGAAGTTGATTTAATCGTAAGCGGAGTTTCGGATGCAGATAAATTAGCGGGCTCCCGCTGGCATGTGATCGGTCATGCCGCCCGCACAGGCAAAATCGTGTGGGTGGCATCCCATGTGCTTTAGCGCTAAATCTCAACCTCAACTATCCAGATGAGGAATGGGGTTTCACCGCTCAGATAGCAGGAATTGATTTGCCCAATTGCCTGCAGGTATTGCAGCCCTATGCCGTTGAAGTTTGTTATGAGGAAGGTTCTGAAACAGGAACTTTGAACTCAGTTATTGCGTTTTCAGGCAGTTCCAATGAAATAGCGCCTAGGCGGGCCCCTCGAAAATCATCCAGCAGTTTGGTGGCCATTCGCAGGCTGTCTCCACCGGTATGGCGGTTGGCAGAAGCCGCAAACCAACTCTCCACATCTGGTGCACCAGATTGCAAAAACGTTAATTCCAGGCCATAGCGCTTTTGCAACAAATTGGGGGCAACCCCAGCAGCGGCTGTGCCTTCTAGCTGCGTGAGCATTGTTAAAAAAGCTTTTGCAACCGCTTCTGAGTCGTAGGCGGCTTGGCCAATGTCGTCGCATAGGGCAAGCCGTAAAGCCGCCATCTGATCATCAAGCCGTGGTGGCAACACCCCCGGTGCATCTAATAAATCAATGTCTTGGCCCAATCTCACCCAACGCAGGCTTCGGGTAACCCCTGCCCTACGGGCACTGGCAACTACTTTCTGACGCACCAGCCTATTGATCAGGGCCGATTTCCCCACATTTGGGAACCCCAACATCAAAGCTCGCACTGGCCGCGGCTTCATATCACGATCGGCTCTGCGGCTGTTGAGGCTGTTGCCAGCGCGGATTGCTGCCTGTTGCAATTGTTTAACGCCAGTTCCCACCTTGGCATCGCACCACCAAGGGGTTTGGCCCTGCAATCGAAACCAGGCATCCCATTGCTGCTGAGCTTCTTTGCTCACCATGTCGCGGCGATTTAACACCAAAAGGTGTTGCTTGTCTTTGATCCAACGTTGCAACCTGGGATGGCCAGTGGCATTGGGGATGCGCGCATCGCGCACCTCAATTACAAGATCTACTTTTGCTAAATGGCCATTGAGGGCCCTCTCCGCCTTGGCGATGTGGCCTGGATACCACTGAATCGCCGGAGCGGCGCTACTAAGCATTAGGGCACCACCAATACTGCACATGGTGCTAGTTGAATCACGCGGGCAGCAGTGCTTTGTTGATCGCTATCGAGGCTGATGCCACGGGTGCCCATAACGATTAAATCTGCTTCGATTTCATCGGCCACATCACCTATTACAAAAGCAGGGTTACCTTCCCGTTCGATCACCTCACAGCTGATGCCGGCCCGTTGAAACGTGTCGTGGGCTTGTTGCAGCAGTTGTGCCACTGCCTCGGCATTAGCCATGCTGCTGTCGCTTGGATCCACCACAGAAAGCAACACCAATCGGCTGTTGTGCTGCTGCACCATTTTCATTGCTGTTGCAGCGGTATCAAGGGCGCTGCGGCTGTGGTCTAGGGGGAACAGAATCGTGTCGAACATTTATTGCGCAGTACCAACACAACCCTTGTCTTAGCTCGCCAATCGCTTGTGGCAAGTGATTCCGCGTTAATCTCAGCAGCGTTCCCTTAATTCTTACCCATGGCTAAGCGCTCTCTCACCGTTCTCACCGCTGATGAGTTGCGCTCAAAACGTGTGCTGGTGCGGGTTGATTTCAATGTGCCCCTCGATGAAGCCGGTGCCATAAGCGACGACACCCGCATCCGCGCTGCCTTACCCACAATTAATCATCTGATCAGCAACGGTGCCAAGGTGATTTTGGCCGCTCACTTCGGCAGGCCCAAAGGTGAGGTGAATGAAGCGATGCGGCTAACACCAGTGGCTGTTCGTTTAACTGAACTGCTTGGTAAGCCTGTTCCTAAAACAGAAAGTTGCATCGGCCCAGATGCTGAAGCCAAGGTGGCAGCAATGGCAGATGGTGATGTGGTGCTGCTTGAGAACGTGCGCTTTTTTGCAGAGGAAGAAAAAAATGATCCAGTTTTTGCTGCCAAGTTGGCAAATCTGGCTGATATGTATGTAAATGATGCCTTTGGTGCAGCGCACCGCGCTCACGCCTCCACCGAAGGTGTAACAGCTCACCTCAAACCCAGTGTGGCGGGCTTACTGATGGAAAAAGAGCTGCAATATTTGCAGGGTGCAATCGATGAGCCAAAACGCCCCTTAGCAGCGATTGTTGGTGGCTCCAAGGTGAGCAGCAAAATTGGTGTTTTGGAAGCGTTGATCGATAAATGCGACAAGGTTTTAATCGGTGGCGGCATGATCTTCACCTTCTACAAAGCCCGTGGCTTAGCTGTTGGTAAGAGTTTGGTAGAAGAGGACAAGCTGGAGCTAGCTAAGGAATTAGAGGCAAAAGCTGCTGCCAAGGGTGTGCAGTTGTTGTTGCCAACTGATGTGGTGCTGGCCGACAACTTTTCCCCTGATGCCAACACTCAAACAGTGGCAATTGATGTGATCCCCGATGGCTGGATGGGTTTAGATATTGGTCCAGATTCAATCAAAGCGTTTCAAGCGGCCTTGGCTGATTGCAAAACTGTGATTTGGAATGGCCCAATGGGTGTTTTTGAATTCGATAAATTTGCAGCCGGCACAAATGCCATTGCCCACACCCTGGCCGAATTAAGCGGCAGCGGCTGTTGCACGATTATTGGTGGTGGCGATTCCGTTGCAGCAGTTGAAAAGGTTGGTGTTGCAAACAAGATGTCTCATATTTCCACCGGTGGTGGTGCCAGCCTTGAGCTGTTGGAGGGCAAGGTGTTGCCTGGGGTAGCTGCCCTCAATGAGGCTTGATTTGATCGCCTGTTGTGGTTACTGATCGGGAACGGGAACTGTCTAAGCAGTTTTGGCAACAACGTAAGGGGGGGCGCTTATTGCCCCGCCGCGGAGCACCGATGGGCCGCAAGGCCCGTTGGTGGCTACTAGTATTCGCGTTGGCATTCGCGCTTGCACTAATACTGGGACGCTAAATATATTTATTTTGCAAACTCCCGCAATTAGCGGCGCGCTACCACCCGCACCATGCGGCTCACGCTAACTGTGCCTTCTGGGTGCATTAAAAGCACAGCCCAAGATTGGCTTCCTGGTTTATATGTAGCCTGGATTGTTTTGAAAATACCGCCGCCATTTAAAGCACCGAGAGATATTTCAGGGCTGCGCAAATTAGCAATTGCTTCTTTGGATACTTCCACAACGCCGCCAGCTAGAACAGCATCTTTTAGCGGTTCATCCACCACCACATCAAAATCATAACGCTGGCCTGTTAATACCTCCTCCGGGGCTATTACACTTACTTCAAGATCTTTTTTGCCGCTGCGCAATATAGATTCTTGACCAATTATTTCTTGGGAACTTAACTTTTTACCGTTTTGTTGCACCGCTAACTTTTGATTTGCTTCTAAGCGAAAACTACGGCCTGCTTCTTGATGGCTACCGGTAACTTTTATGAGCAGAGTGCTGCGGCCGTCTTTGAGATCTGGCCCATTGCTCAATTGCCAGCGGGCATCTCCAAAGGTTTGACGCAGCATTTGCACCCTGTTTTCTAAGCCGGCGGGGTTTAGGCCTGGTCCTTTTTCTAAAAGAGCATTGAGGCCAGCGCTGTTGTTGCTATTGAGTGCATTTTCCAATGCGCGCACTAAATCTTCACTCAAACGTGCTTGGGCGCTGGTCTGTATTGCGGAGATCGGCACTAAGGCAATTAAGGCTCCAAGGGCGTGGGGAAATAAACGCCGCAGGGAAACAAACACGAAAAATGCACTAACTAGCCTTAAGTTAGGCGCCGCCTGCCCAAAGTTCATGGCCCGGCTTTTGATCGCTGCCAGCGGCACTGGTGGCCACTTGTTCCCGGCCCTCGCAGTGGCAGATCGCATGCCATCTGAATGGCAGGTGAGCTGGCTTGGGGTGCCTGATCGCCTCGAGCGTGAGCTTGTGCCAACCCATTACCCGTTGCATACGGTGCGGGCTTGCGGATTGCAGGGGCGTGGTTTTAAAAAACTACTGCAGTTGTGGCAGTTGCTTGCGAGCACCATTCCTGTTGCGCAGTTGTTGCGCCGTCAGCAATGCGAGGTGGTATTCACCACTGGTGGCTACATAGCTGCCCCAGCAATATTGGCAGCTAAATGGTGCGGCATCCCTGTGGTGTTGCATGAATCAAATGCCACACCAGGCCGCGTTACCCGCTTGCTTGGCCGCTATTGCCAAAAAGTTGCCCTTGGGTTTCCCCAGGCGCAACAATTTCTACCCGCATGCCACCCCCTGGTTACCGGCACCCCTGTTAGGCAGGGCTTTCTTGCCCCAGCCCCTTGCCCTGAGTGGGTGCCACAGGGAAAGGGGCCCTTGCTGCTGGTGATTGGTGGCAGCCAGGGGGCATTGGGGCTGAATCGGATGGTGCGGCCACTGCTGCCGGCATTGTTAGCTCAGGGTTGCAGAGTTGTGCAACTCAGCGGCAGCCATGATCCAGATTTCGGCAGCCTGCAGCATCCCGGCTATGTGGAGCGGCAATTCAGCAACGAAATCCCTGGCCTATTGCAGCATTGCAACCTGGCAATAAGTAGGGCTGGGGCCGGCAGCATCAGCGAACTTGCGGCCTGCAACACCCCTGCCCTATTGGTGCCTTTCCCCCAAGCGGCCGATAATCATCAAGTAGCTAACGCCGAGGCATGTATGGCGGTTGGCGCAGCCGTATTAATGCTGCAGCATCAACCTGAGGGGCAGCCCTTGAGCCGCATGCTTTGGCGTTTGCTAGGCCCTCGTTTAAGGGGCGCCGAGGGGAGCGCAGATCCTCTAACGCAGTTAGCAGCAGGCATGGCCCGGCTAGCGGTGCGGGATGCGGATCAGCAATTGGTGAATTTGCTGTGTGAATTAAGCATGGCTACGCGGACCCGCCGCCGCTGAATTTATTGAGTTTTCTAGGCCGATTTTAGATTCATCATCCAGGCTGCTCACCGCTCCAACCCCAGCTAGATCGGGAAGGGAGCGGCCTTCGCTTAAGGCAGCAGCAAGGCTTAGTAATTCAGCGTTCAAACGCAAACCCACCGAACGACCCACCGATTCCCCTTTGCTATCAAAAAGTTGGAGGTGTGGGATGCCGTTTACCTGCCAGCGTTGCAATTCAGGTTGCCAGGTGGGGTTATCAACGTTGAGCATCACCAAATTGATTTCAGGATGTTGTTTTTCGAGGTCTGCCATGGCAGGTGCCATGCTGCGACAGGCCTCACACCAATCGGCATAAAATTCCACAAGGCTTGGTTTGCCGTTGCTTAGGGCTTGATTTAGGGGTATCGAACGGCGCGCCAATTGATCGAGCAGATCACCAGGGCCGAGGGTTCCTTGCAGCCAGGTGATTGCCACCACCAGCAGGGCAACAGCTAGCAATACCAATTGAGGTATGCGGCGAGCAGGGGTGGGGGAAGCTCCCATGGCAGCCAGAAATAAGAATCGCTGCCATGCTGGCAGCACTATGAAAATCTTGCCTTGAAACGCAGGCTCACACTGCTGTTTCCCCGTGAAGCGGTGCATCAGCCGATCACTTACCGCCTGGCGGTTGATTACGACGTGGCATCCCGCATCATCAAGGCCCAAATGGCCCCAAATCAAAGGGGCACCATGGTGGTGGAACTCTCTGGCGATATAGATGAGCTGGCGGCAGCTGAGCAATGGTTAAGGGATATTGGGCTAGAGATCACCAGTGCCGCTGGAGAAATACATATCGATCCGGAGCGTTGCGTGGATTGCGGCATCTGCTCCAGTGTGTGCCCTAGTGGTGCTTTGAGTTGCAGGGCACCAAAATGGCAATTGCAGTTTGATCTGCGCCGCTGCGTTGTTTGCGAACAATGCATAGCGGTATGCCCCCTGGATGCCATCAGCCTCACCCTTTAACAACAGCATTTTTTCTAAACGCATCTTTGTTATGAACGGATCTGCGAAATTGTTACTACTGCCTATCAGGGCACCGATGATCAGCCTGCTGGGGTTGATTAGTTTTTATTTGGGTGTTCATTGGGGATTTGAACAAGATGGAATCAGGGGTGGTGGGATAGACGCAACAATGGTGGATGAAGCATTCTGGATTTTTAATTTAGCCCAAGTATTTGTTATTACACTTTTCTGCACATTACCAGATTTAGTATTACGTCAGCTGTCTTTATTTATGGCAGCAAGTAAGGTATTAACGCTTGTTTTAACTCTTTTGTTGGTTGTGGTTGGAGGCATGTACTTGCTGTATCTTCCAGGCTTCTCAGATTTTTTAGTGTTAGCCAGTGCGTTATTGCTGGCGAGGCTTGATTTGGTGCGTTTAAGAATTTGGCCATCATCATGGCTGGCTTTGTTTGGATTTACTGCATTTATAATGTTTTTTATAACCTATGGTGAAATGATGCACCTGGAATTGCTTCAATGGCCAATAGTAAGAAACTTAATCGAGCTTGGGCTTCTAGGGGGTCGGTAAGTTAAACAATTAAATATATTTAATTTATTTAAGGCGGCTTATTTGTTCGTAGCTAAATTTGCCACCGAGCACACTTTTTACGTAGATTCTAGTTTCAGGGTATGGAATTGCTTCTACCCATAATTCAGGAATTTGCTGCAATGTTTCATTTAGCCAGCTGCCAGCTGCCCCTGGCCCGGCGTTGTAACTGGCAACAGCAAGGAAGATATTGCCGTTTGATTTCACAAGCATTTGTTTTAAATAGCGCCCCCCTAGTTGGGAATTAAGGCTTGCTTTTTCCAGCTCCATATCCGTGAGTTTTGCCCCTGCTAGTTCCTGCGCCGTAGCGGGCATCAGTTGCAGAAGCCCCACCGCCCCAGCCGGCGACCGCACCGTTGTATTTAGCCGTGATTCCTGCCGGGCTACCCCTTGGAGCAGCAGTGGTTCGATCCCCGCTTTGCGAGCAGCAGCGCCAAGTTCTGCGCTGAAACTTAATGGATGCCTCTGCCTCTCCAGAAGGCTTTGTTGTTCTTTGTTGCTGGCTACTCCAGCCAGGGCTGCGCTATCAAGTTGAGCAAGCCCTAGCCAGCGATCCCCCACCGCAAGCCGCAACTGGCCTTCCCGCCAAAGATCTGCCGCTGTTTGCGCCGATTGGCCCAAGCGCCAGGTGCGCCAATGCTCCCAAGCTTCAGTATGCAAGCCCAGGCTTTCTAATTTTGCTAACGGTGCGGGCAGTAAACCAGCCCTGTTTGCAGCTTGCGTTGGCGCTGGCGCTGCAACCCCTAGGCGAACACTGGCCCGCCAGGCGTAATAGCCATAGGGATATTGCTGCAATTGGTTTTGCCAAATAGCCCTTGCCTCTGCTGTTTGGCCCTGCTGCCAGGCGCATAACCCCATCCAAAAGCGGCTGCGCGCAGCGATTGGAGCGCTTTGTTTATCTGGGTTTGCTTGGGCGAGGAAGTTGTAGGCCTTTGCCCATTGGCGTTTTACAAGTAATTCTCTAGTTATTTGCCAGGCTTTGCTAACGGCACTGAGCGGTTCAACTTCTTCTTGCAGCTTCGTTTTTTTATCGCCTAGGCAGCGATTTGCTGCTGCTAGATCCCCTTGGGCAACTAAGCCAGCTGCCAGTAGTTGCTTGTTTTCAGCGCTCACAGGCTGTTTCGATTGCTTGCAGGCGGCTGCCATTGCTGCCCCGGCACCAGGCCAGCGCTTGCCATAACGAGCCAGGTGCAAGCCTGCTTCGCTGCCACCCCTTTGCTGTTGCCACTTAAGCGCTGCTGCTAAGGCGGCGGGATGGGCCGGAAATTGTTTAAACAATTCCACGGGTTTGCTTAAGGCGTAAAGAGCATCAGCGCTGGGGGGAGCGGCGGGAAACTGTTTAAACAGGTATTGCCAGCTTTTTTTAGCTGCTTCTGCTTGGCCCAATTGCGCTTGGGCTAGCGCCTCCAATTTGAGGCTGATTGGCGCCAGAAGTTTCTCCTGGCTGGGATTCCCCCAGCCTTGCCCCCGCAATAATTCCAATTGGCTGGCGCTATCAACCTGTTGGCCTACAAGGATTAGGCGTGCCTCCCTTCGACGCTGTGGATCGGGATCAAACTTGGCGCTGCGGCGCAAAAAAGATAAATCGCTGTTGCTATTAAGGCTGGGCCTTTGGCGAACTAGCTGCTGCTGCAATGCCCCTAAAGCAATGGCAGTGCCCAAGGCAACAGCAGCTAATCCCGCTGCTCCCCGTTGTTCTATGCCCAACACCTTTTCTGCTCTATTGGCGCTGGCATCGTATGGGGGCAACAATGGCTTTGTTGATCCGGCTATTCAAATTGCTTAATTCAGCGCTCGGGTTTTTACAGCGGTTGCAGCGCTATTTAGGGCCAGATCTTTTGCCCTTAGAGCTGCAAAAACGCCGCTGTGCCGTAGCCGTATCCCTAGGCCTTGGCAGTTGGTTATTGCGGCCAATTCCACCTTTTCAGTGGTTGCCTGGCGCTGTAATTGGCGCCTTGCTGCTTTGGGGCGCCATTGAACTAGCGGCCCTTGCTTGGCGGCCCCAACGCTGGCAGTAGGGGGCTTTAGCTGGTGATCAGCAGCTGCGGTTACCCTTCGGGCAAGAGATTTTTCTGCCATGGCTGATCTTTCTGGCCACCCGGTGGGTTCCCCTTTTCCTGCAGGTGTGAGCTTTGGCACGGATGGCATTCGCGGCCGCGTTGGCACTTTGATGACCCCCGCATTAGCTCTCCAAGTGGGCTACTGGGGCGGGCAGGTGTTGCAAGGGGATGGGCCAGTGTTGATCGGCCGCGATTCCCGCACTAGTGGGGCGATGTTGTCTGCGGCTTTGGAAGCTGGCCTCACTGCCGCTGGCCGTGAGGTGTGGAACCTGGGGTTATGCCCCACACCCGCTGTGGCGCGGTTGGTGCAACAGCTCGGGGCAGCAGGTGGCGTGATGGTTTCGGCTAGCCATAACCCGCCGCAAGACAACGGCATCAAGTTGTTTGCAGCCGGTGGCGCCAAGTTGGGTAGGCGGCAACAGCAAGCGATTGAGTTGGGTTTGCGGGGAGAATTAATCCCAGCGCTGAACCGTTGCGGCAACATCTATCAACGCCAAGACCTGCTTAATAACTACCGCCAATTAGTGCGGCAGGGGCTGGGTGATAACCAGCTCAGCGGTAGACGCATCGTGTTGGATCTTTGCTGGGGATCTGCCACTGCCTGCAGCACGGAATTATTTAGGAGCCTTGGCGCTGATGTGATAGAGCTCCATAGCACCCCTGATGGCGAGGCCATCAATGTGGGTTGCGGTAGCACCCATTTGGAGCCATTGCAGCAGGCGGTGTTGCAGCACGGCGCTGAGATGGGTTTTGCTTTTGATGGCGACGCCGATCGTGTGTTGGCAGTGGATGGCCAGGGCCGCTTGGTAGATGGCGATCACATTTTGTTTATGTGGGGCTCTGCTTTAGCGGCAGCGGGCCAGTTGCCAAACCAGTTGCTGATAGCAACCGTGATGAGCAATCTTGGTTTTGAACGGGCCTGGAACAGCCGTGGCGGCGCACTTGAGCGCACTGCTGTGGGAGATCAATTTGTGCATCAAGCTATGGAGCAGCAGGGAGCAGCCCTTGGCGGTGAGCAATCGGGCCATATTCTTTGCGCTCATCACGGCATGAGCGGTGATGGTTTGCTTACTGCTTTGCAACTTGCGGCGCTTTTAGAAAAAGGTGAAACCTTGGCGGATCGCCGCAACCAGAGTTTTGTTTCTTATCCGCAACGCTTGCAAAACGTGCAGGTGCCAAACCGTGAACGCCGTAAGGAATGGCAGAAATGCATCCCGTTAGTGGAAGCGGTGGCCCAGGCAGAGGCGGAAATGGCAACAGAGGGGAGGGTTTTAGTGCGCGCTTCCGGCACTGAACCGCTACTAAGAGTGATGGTGGAGGCCTCTAGCTCGGAATTAGTAGATCGCTGGACTAATACCCTCTCGGTAATTGCAGAGCGGGAATTAAATAAGTAACTCCCCGGCCAGTTGTAAAGCGCCATGGCAGGCATCTCCTAGGGGTTTTTGCAGGCTGCAGCCAGGCAGCCGCTGTTGCAACACAGCCTGAAAACTTGCTTGCAGTGGAGGGAGGTGTTCGATCGCTCCACCAAAACAGCAAAGCGGCACCTTTTGCATCTCAAGGGCGGTAGCTACCCCCTCCACCATCAAGGCCAATTCTTCGCCAGCAATGCATATAACGTTTTGGGCATTGATTTCACCGCTTGCAGCTAGATCGCTCACCAAAGGGGCAAGGCGGGCAAATCCTGCAGCGCCGAAGCTTGGATCAACCACCAGAGCTTTTAATTCATGGGGCTGGCTAACGCCAAGGGCAGCCCACAGCACAGATTTGAGCTTTGTTTCGGCGAGGCGTCCATCGGCCATCCGCAGGCTGAGGGCTAAGCCGTCGCGGCCGATATCCATGGCACTACCCACCCCATCAATCAACCAACCCCAACCAGCACAGCGATGTTGCTTGCCTAATTGATTGCGTCCAACGGCAATGGCGCCAGTGCCGCTGATTAAAACAATGCCTTCTGCTCCAGCGGGAAAGGCGCCGGCAAGGGCAGTGCGTTCATCACCAGTTACCAAAACCGCCTGCATCGCCAGGGTTTCTTGGGCTAAACGGGTGCCAAGGCCTTGAGTGGGGCTATGGAGCTCAATGCCACTGGCCCCAATCGCAGCAGCTTGGATTGGCTCTTTTAATTCACAACAACTGCTTGCCGCATTAAAGCTGCTGCGTAGGGCTTGTTGAAATTGTTCTGGGCCGCCGGCACTGCTGAGGTGGCTTACGCCACTGCCTTCCCCTTCAGCTAAAACGGTGCCATCAGCTAAAGCAAGGCGGCAGCGGGTATGGGTTTGGCCGGCATCAAATCCAGCTAAAACGATTGATTTAGTCATCCGTTTTTTTGGCGCCAAGGGTTGCGAGCACAAACCAGCCGCTGATTTGCACCTCAGGCCTAAAAAAGATCGTATCTACAAAGCCATGGCCCGCTAACCCCACCAAAGCAGCAATTGCACCAAGGCAAGGCAGGCTTAAAAACAAATCTCTATGGATCTGGCTGAAGCCAATTTTTAAGCTTGTAATTAGCAATCCAAAAACCGCAAGCAAACCGGGAATGCCGGTTTCAACTGCAAGTTCAAGGGGCACTGAATAGGCACTTAAAGCGGTGAAACGCGGCTGCTGGTAAAGGGGATAGATCAAGTTGAAAATTGTGTTTCCAGGGCCAATACCAAGCCAGGGGCGATCTTGAATCATCTCGATAGCTGCTAACCACACGTTGATGCGGAAGTTGTTGGAGCTATCTTCCCGGCCGGCAGCCATGCTCATCAGCCGCACCCGCAGTGGTTCCACCTTCACGGCTGCAACCACTAAGGCCAGCACCACAAAAGCGATTACTAATGGCGGCAACCAGCGTTTTAAAGGAGCTGCTAGTAAACGGCTGAAACGCAGTAATAGAAGTAGGCCTAAAACAGCAAGGGCCAGCACCATGCCAATCCAGCCGCCTCGGCTGTAGGTGAACAGCATTGCAACGGCACCTAATACAAAGCTAGTAAGGGCAAATAAGCGCAACCAAGGGCTCTTCCAACGCAGCAAAGCCACTAAGGCAAGCGGCAAGATTGGGATTAAATATCCAGCAAGTAAATTCGGATTTTCAAGGCTGCTGTAGATCCGCTGCGTGCCATCAGCAACAGAATTTGGATCAGCCCAACGAGCCAACTCAGTGGTGTTGCCATATAACTGCCGCAAGCCGATCACGGCAGTAATTAGCTCACCCAGCAGCAGGCCAGCGAGTAATCGATCCCACCAACGGGGGGCTTCATCCAAAAGCCTGCGCATCAATGCATAAACGCCTAAGTAACTCAATAATTTGAATAAACCTTTTGCAGCAGCAGCAGGCACGGGCGAGAACCCTGTGGCGAGCAGCGCCAAGGCGAGATAAGCCAGCAACCAGCCATTAATTGCCCCCAGCGGTTTTGAACTTGGGGGGGCGGAAAGGCACCACACAAGCCACAACACACTGCAAGCGCTTATCAATAAGCCAAGCCCGCCGCGATCGGCGAGGGGTAGCAGCAGCAGCAGCGCCACCAATAACCCCCCCGCCAGCTGTGGTAATAGAGGTTGTAACCGGCTTGATTTTGCGCCTCTATGCCATAGCCCCTGCCAACGCAGCAACCACGGGATCGCAGGGGTTGAAACCATAAACGGCACTTTTAAAACTTAGTTGGTTTGGATTATGGAGCCAGCCCGTTTTGCATAGAGCCGGCGATAAACAGGCAGGTTTTTTTCGAGCACCTGAGCTTCCCTCTCAGTGGCATAAGGGAAAGGGTTTAGCTCCATCCAGCTGCCGCCATCGCAGGGGTAAAAAACATGAGTGTTATCAATAGCCTGGCAATTATCAACAGCCTCCAGCATTAAGCGAATCACCTCGGGCACATCACTTTGCAGAAATAGTTGTGCATCAGGCGCCATCGCCTTCGCTAGGGCAGTGATTAAAGATGGTTGCACCATTCGGCGTTTGTGGTGCCTTTTTTTAAACCATGGATCTGGGTATTGAATTGTTACCAGCTTCAAAAGATTTGGTGGTAATTGTTGTAGCCAATCTTCAAGGCTAATATTGGCATTACAAAAAAGAAAATAGAGATTCGTTAGTTCCAGCTTGCGGCGATCAGCCTCCGCTAAATCCACCAATGGCCTGCGGATTTCAAGGCCTAAGTGATTGTGGTTTTGCCTTTGGGGAGCGAGGGCTAAAAGAAATCGCCCCCTGGCACAACCAATATCTAGGTGGAGGGGAAGGGCTGGATCTGGAAACAGCTCAGCAATTGCTGGCAGCTGGCGTTCCAGTTGGTAAAAACTGCTGAGGGGATTTACGTGTTGCCGCAACTACTTACCGGGCTCTAGCTCAGGGTTTGGCACAAGAAAAGCCCAACTTGCGGTGTAGCCATGCATTTGGGTGCTGCCTGCCACGGGGCCGATCTCACCATTGCAAAACAAACCGGCAACGGGCACATCAGGGAAAAGATCACGGCAGAGGCCCACGTCAACATTTTCTTCGCCATAGAGCCCCTTGCCGCGACCAAGGCAGGCAAAAAGCAAGGCAGCTAGAGGTTTTGGCTGTTGCTGCTGCTGGATTTTTAGCAGTTCATGCAATTCCTGGCGCGAGCTGTTGCCATCGCGCAATTGGAATTGCAGTTGCTGCCCAATGCGTAAGCGATCGGCTACAGCAATTGCGCCAAGGCGCGGATCCATACCCATCAAATTGCGCACTAAAAAGGGCGATACCTGTGGTGTTTCTGGATTTGGCATGCTGAAGCTCTCCTTTCCTAAACCCACAAACAGGGCATTGCGCAGTAGATCTCGATCACTGCTGGGCAGCTCGCCGATCAGGCCTTGTAAAGCTGCTAGGGGGTTCCGCAAGGCATCGCCTTGGCGCAATTCAAGCAGCACATTGCGTTGAGCTTGAGCCACTTCAAATATGGGGCCAATCGGCCGGCAGCCTTGAGCAACCAATGGCTGGAGGCTGAAGGTGCCGCTGATCACGCAACCCACAGCACCGTTGCAAACTTGATCGCCAAAAAACAAACCACCATGGTTTGCGCTGTGTTGACCAGCCAAGCCGCCGAGCTTGGCCATGCTTGGGTAACCGTAATCAAGGCCGCTGATCAGATCGTTTATGCCACTACTGGCTGGATCAATCCAGATCAACATCGCCCCACCGGCTTCTGGATCTGCCCCAACGGCCTCCATCCATGGTTCCCGTGGTCCATCGAGATCGGGCAATTTGTTGAGGTTGATCTGAAATGGGCTCAGTTTTGCCCCCGGTAAGCGCATCAAAGTGATGCTGATAGCTGGGCCGGATTCGATTTCTTGCGGTATTCCGGTTGTATTTGTGCCAATTACGCCACCACCGCAAGCGCCGAGCCAGTGGCTACAGCGCAATTGCTTTTGCAGCAAAGGCAGCAGCCTTGGTAGATCACTGGCGTAACTACTACTGGCAAATACAAGGGCGAGATCCATCTCACCAAGCCCTTTCAATTGCTGGGCTAATTCAGCAACCGCTTGCTCTAGTGCAGGCTGCTGGGAAAGGGCAGTGCGCACCAGAGGAGTGGATTTGCTGCCTTTAAACAGTTGCAGCATGAAGGGGCGGATAGTTTTTCGACCTTAATGCCAGTGCTGAACTGATTGCGGATCATGTTGCGGATAATGGCCCAAACTCAATCTTTTCCATGGCCCTTCCTCTGCTACGCAGTTTGGTGTGGATGATTTATCGCTTGGAGCTGGTGTTTGCCGTGGGTTTGCCACTGGTGTTACTGGTGTGGGCGGCAATGCGGCAGGAGCCTGCTTTGGTGCGATTGCTGAATTTGTATTGGAAAGTGAGCAGCTTGCTGGGGATAACAGTGCTGCTGATGGCAGCAGCTAGGCCAATGGCATTCATAACGGCCACCTTGGCCCAGTTATTAATTGTGGTGTCGTTGTGGTTTTGGGTAGATCTAAATGAAGAGTTGGCCGATCTGCCGCCGTTTCGAGCCTTGCCTTTCACGATGCGGCTGTGGCGTTGGGCCTTAACGGCATTAAGCCTGCTGGGATTTGGCTTGAGTGCAATGGCCTTGGGTTGCGCTTGGGGGCAAGCACCAGCAGCTAGCTGCGCCCTCTGGCTAGAGGCGCCGGGTCATTTCCAAGGGGTGCTGGCTTTGGTGCTGGGCTTCTTCTTTGGCGCCCAATGGACAGCCGCAGTATCTGGCTTCTTTGGTTATTTGGGGCTTGCGGCTTATGGGGTGGGGGTAATCCAATGGCTGCTGGTGCGCTTGCCGCGCCAGGGTCGCTTGGCGGGAGGGTTTTAGCTAACTCAGAAGTTGCCAATTAATAACTAATTAATAACTAATTAATAACTTATAAAAGTTATAAAATCACTTCAATGCAACGTCCGCAGATGCTTGGGTGAATTGCATTTTCACCGATATCTGTGCAGTAATGCCAGCAGCGTTCGCATTTTTCACCAGCGGCACGGGCGATCCGTAAGGTAACGCCATCACTGCAAAATTCAGCCAGAGGTTCAGTAAATGGAGCGGAGTTGAATGATAGTTCGCTAACTAATAACCAATCTGCTAAGTTGTCAACTTCCGGGTAATTGCTAGCAGCTAATTGTTGAAGAGCGGTTGTGAGGGCATCAGCTTGATCGCCATGGCCAAGTTCAATCTGCACCTGGGCTTCAAGGGAAGATCCAATCGACGCAGCCTCCTGTTTGTTTCTGCAGCTCTCCAATAAACGATTTATTTGGGATCTCAATTCGATCAAGCTGGTTACATTTGAACTAAGGCTTATTTGCAGCTCGCCTTTCCATTCGTTTGCGGCTGCGGGCCAACCCCGTTGAAATACTGATTTCTCACTAACTTCGTAAGGTAAATTTTGCCAAATATCTTCTGCCATATGACATAACACCGGTGCAATTAAAGCAGCTAAACGTTCTACAATTAAAGCTAAAACTGTTTGACAGCTGCGGCGGCGATGGGAATCTGCTGCACTTACATAAAGGCGATCTTTGGCGATATCAAGGTAGAAATTAGAGAGATCAACAACGCAGAAATTCTGAAGCGTTTGAAAGAAACGGTAGAATTCATAATTTTCAAAATACTCTGTAACCTCATCGATCACAAGAGCTGTGCGATATAGCATCCACTTATCTAATAATGGTAGGTTTTCATAATTTATGGCATCTTCTTTGGGATTGAAATCATGTAAATTGCCCAATAAATATCGAGCTGTATTTCTTACCTTGCGATTCACATCGCCAAGTTGTTTAAGGATGCCAGATCCGAGCGGCACATCAGCTGAATAATCAACTGAGCTCACCCAAAGCCTTAATACATCAGCGCCATAGGCGGGTTCTTGTTTCTCATTTTTGCCCCCCTCTACAATTACAGCTGGATCTACAACATTACCCAATGATTTACTCATTTTGCGCCCTTTTTCATCAAGGGTGAAGCCATGGGTTAATACTTTTAAGTAGGGGGCGCAGCCGTTCACAGCCACTGAAGTGAGCAAACTGCTTTGGAACCAGCCTCGATGTTGATCAGAGCCTTCTAGATAGAGATCTGCTGGATAATTGAGGTCTGTTTCTTCACCAAGAACACTGGCCCAGGATGAGCCTGAATCAAACCACACGTCCATTGTGTCTGTGCCTTTGCGCCATTGATCTGCCTCTGCGGCATAGCTTTCGGGTAGCAGATCTACTTCATCTTTTTCCCACCACACATCAGCGCCATGTTTAGAAATCAGGGCTTGAATATGATTTAAGCTTTCGCTATTTAATAACACTTTTCCACTGCTGCGATGGTAGAAAACCGGGATTGGCACCCCCCAAGTGCGTTGGCGGCTTATGCACCAATCGCCACGTTCTTTAACCATTCCTTCGATGCGATTGCGCCCACTTGTTGGAATCCACTCCACTTCTGATATGGCCTTAAGCGCCTCGCTGCGAAAGCCTTCAACAGATGCAAACCACTGTTCTGTAGCACGGAAGATCGTTGGTTTTTTTGTACGCCAGTCGTAGGGGTAGCGGTGTTCATATGGATGCTCTAGGAGAAGAGCATTGGCTTCTTTTAAAGCGCTAATGATCACAGAATTAGCATCTTTTAATACATTTAAACCAGCAAAGATACCCGCCTCTGCGGTGAGAGTGCCCCCCTCATCTACGGGGCATATAACAGGGAGATTGTAGGTTTTGGCGGTATTAAAATCATCCACACCATGGCCTGGGGCAGTGTGCACAAGGCCAGTGCCGGTTTCAGTTGTGATGTAGTCGCCACCTATTACTACTTCACTAATGCGATCTAAGATGGGGTTTTGATAGCTAGTGCCTTCAAGATCAACACCTTTAATGATAAATAAACTTTCTAGATTCAGATCTAACTTTGTGCGTAGATTTTCTACTAAATCCTCTGCAATGATTAAAGTGCGACCCTTTCCATCAGCGCAAACGGCGTAATTAAGTGAACCGTTCACGGCCACTGCTTGGTTTGCGGGCAGGGTCCAGGGGGTGGTGGTCCAAATTGCGAGCTGCAGATTTTCAAGGGCTTGGCATGCAGCTAATGCGGGGCTGGGCTTAAGCACCGCAAAGGCCACATAAACGCTCGGTGAAATATGGCCATCTGGATATTCGAGCTCAGCTTCTGCAAGGGCTGTGCGGGAGCTGGGGCTCCAGTGCACAGGCTTTAGGCCGCGATATACATGGCCCGCCAGCACCATGCGGCCAAAAACATCAATTTGAGCCGCTTCATATTTCTTTTGCAGTGTTAGGTAAGGGCTATCCCAATCAGCCCAGATCCCCCACCTGCGAAAGCCCTGCTTTTGGATTTCCACCTGTTCAAGGGCGAAGGCATGGGCGCGACGCCTTAGATCAAGGGGGCTGAGTTTTAAGCGCTCCGCTTGGCTGATGCCTTGCAGCACTTTTAATTCGATTGGTAAGCCATGGCAATCCCAACCGGGTATGAATCGGGCTCGCCGCCCTTGCATCAGCTGATATTTATTAACAATGTCTTTTAGGGTTTTATTTAAAGCATGGCCCACATGCAACGCTCCATTGGCGTATGGGGGGCCATCGTGCAGGGTGAAGGGCCTGCCGGGGTTGTGGCGGCTTAATTGCTCGTATAGGCCTATTTCATGCCAGAAATTTTGGAGTTCTGGTTCACGGGTTTTGGCATTAGCCCGCATTGAAAACGGGGTTTCCAGCAGGTTCAGGCTGTCTTTGTAAGAGATTTTGCTTGCCTGCAACTCTGCAGGGGCATTCAGCTGTTGATTATCCACGCGCACCCATTTTTTTGTTGCTGCTGGTTTTTGGTTTGCTTTCTTTAATGAGCCGAACAGGGTTTGGAGCCTTTTTGCTGTGGCATTTAAGCGCTGGCGCCAGAGGGCAAGATCGGCAAGCTGTTCTTTTTGTTGAGGGGCTAAGGCATTCCAGCGGTTAGCGGCCACCTCGTTTGTTAATCGAGCTATTAGCAATCCAGCGCAAAGCACCGCAAGCATTGGGGCACCCCTTAAGCGCTCGGCGGTGGTAATCAGCACCAGGCCTAGCAGCAGCACTAGGGCACCCCAGAAACTATCTCGGGGGCGAGTTAGATCAGAGGCCAGCAACGGCAGGAAAAGCAGTAAGAGGCCGGCAATAAGGGCCAGCACACCAATCAAATTGGCCAGCAATGGGTGGTTTAAGGCTGCCCATATTCAAGCGCTGTTTAGAGTTGCTAATACGCCCACCTGGCGGAATCGGTAGACGCGCTGGTTTTAGGTACCAGTGGCTTAGGTCGTGGGGGTTCAAGTCCCCCGGTGGGCATAAATCTAAAATAAATATGTAGCTAGTCGCAGCACTGGTCTCTCGAGACCATGGTTTGTCATTATGGGCTCCTGCCTTGGCGGCGCGTGCACTGCTGGTTTCTTTTCTAGCTGCGGCATCACTTGGTTCTGCCTTGCCTTTGCAAGGCTCTTTTCATCAGTTGAGCGCTGGATTCCCAACCCCTGTGGCCGCCAGTTGGTTGCAGTTGCAGGAGTTAGAGCAGCGCCTTGCGCTCCATGGGGTGAAGGTGGTGCATTCCAATAGCTGCCCCAAGGGGTTGGAGGGCCTTTACAACCATCGCATCGGCCAGATCTTGATGTGTAAAAACACCATGCCGCCCCAAGCGGAAACCCACTGGAACACCCTTGCCCATGAATCGGTTCATGTGATGCAGATCTGTAGGGAGGCCGCACCCCTTTCCAAGGGGTTAGATCAGCTGCAACAGAAAATGATGGCTTCCACCCCGGCGCAGGAAAAGCTGCATATTTTTTCTGCATATCCCCCAGATCAACGCCTTTATGAATTGGAGGCTCGTTGGGTAGCAAATACGTTTCCCCCAGACAAGGTGATGGGGCTACTGGATTTGAGTTGCGGAAGGCCTGGTCGCCGCCAACCCACCCACACGTTGCTGCCCCAGCTCATCGCTAAAGAAAACGGCTAAAATCAACCTCCTGGCTCTTGCGCTGGTGGCTTTTTAGGCTGGATTTCATGAGCGACTCTGCAGCGCTGCGATCAGTGCCCCGCGAATTTGTTGAACCCCCTCCCGCGTGGAATCCAACGCTGGGATTATTTATTGGCGGATATTTATTAGCTACCCTAACTATTTGGGGTTGGTTTGTTGGCCATTGGGCTCTGCCAGTTTTAGTTTTAACAGGTTTCCTTGCTCTGCATCTAGAGGGCACTGTTATCCACGATGCCTGCCATAACGCAGCCCATCCAAATAATTTTTGGAATGCCTTTATGGGCCATGGGGCAGCTTTGCTTTTGGGATTTAGCTTTCCTGTTTTCACAAGGGTGCACCTTCAACACCATGCCCATGTAAACGATCCAAAACATGATCCAGACCATATCGTTTCAACTTTTGGCCCCCTTTGGCTGATAGCACCAAGATTTTTCTATCACGAATATTTCTTTTTCCAGCGGCGTTTGTGGCGTAGATATGAATTATTTGAATGGGCCCTAGCGCGCACAATCTTTGTTTTTATTATTGTTGCGGCTGCTCAGGGGGGGAACTTGCAATTTGTATTTAATTGCTGGTTTGCTCCAGCATTGATGGTGGGCGTAACGCTTGGATTGTTTTTTGATTATCTGCCCCATCGCCCCTTTCACTCAAGAAATCGTTGGCACAATGCCCGGGTATATCCAGGTAAAACGATGAATATTTTAATTATGGGGCAAAATTATCACCTCATACATCACCTCTGGCCATCGATCCCTTGGTTCCTATATCAAAAGGCTTACCGAGCAACAAAACCACTACTAGACAAACATAGTTCACCACAAAGAATTGGTATCTTTGAATCTTTTAATGATTTTGGAAATTTTTTATACGATATTATTATCGGAATTCGCAGCCATAGCCGCAATCGATCAAAGTTGCGCTGGCTTGCTGCATTTGTCCCTAGGTTTTCTGATAAAAGAAAGTTGATTTCACTGCTTCACAAAACATCAGTAGGCCCTAGATCTTAGTCGGCCAATATTTTAGGAACTCGATAAAAATCACCTTCCCTCTCAGGGGCAAGATCTAATAATTCTTCCCTCACTTCTGTAGTATTAACTACGTCTTCTCTACATACATTAACCACCTCCACGGCCCTGGTAGTAGGGGCAACATTCGTTGTATCGATCTCTTCTAATTGAGCAACAAAATCAATAATTTCCTCTAGCTGCGGTGTAAAAGTTTCAATTACTTCATCGCTTAATTGCAGCCGCGCCAGCTGGGCCACTTTGCGTACGTCATTGGCGCTGATGCGGCTCATGGGGCGCTAGGGGTGAGGAATTCCTCTAGATCTTTGCAGAGGGAGGTGGCGGCTAGATCGAGCAGACGCTCGCCATGGCTTGCTTTTGCTAAAAATGGATCAGAACCCATGCGGCCATCGGGGTGGCGGCGGCGGAAATCATCCGGGCCGTGGATTGGTCCGGCGGGTGCGGCTTCCGCTAAGGGTTTTTGCAGTTGTTCGAGGCTTGGTTCTAGGTGCAAGGTGAGGGCAATTTCACTTGGGGTGGCGTGGTGCCCTTCCCGATCGCCATAGAGCTCCCGCGCTTCCCGCATCACAGCACCAGCCATAAACCAATTTGCCAATTTGCATTGCAATTGCCCGGCTACAGGTAGCTGGCGCCGCCGCGCTTCTCCATAGGCTTCAGCAAAAGCAGCACGACTGGTGGCGATGTTGCCGCCATGGCCATTGATTACAAAGATCCGTTCAAAGCCGTGGCCCGCCAGCGAGAGCACCACATCCCGCATCACTGCCAGCAAGGTGCTGGGTTGCAGGCTCACGGTGCCAGGGAAGCCCAGGTGATGCTCAGCCATGCCAAAAGCTTGAACTGGTGTTACGAGCACACCACTGCGGCGCCCCACCTCAAGGGCAACAGCTTCTGCGGTGAGGGCATCGGTGCCGATTGCACCAGTGGGGCCATGCTGTTCGGTGGAACCAAGTGGAACGATTATTCCCTTGCAGCGCAGTAGGTAGGTTTCAACTTCCGGCCAGCTGCGCAGCTGCAGGCGGATCGCTTCGGTGTTTAAAGCTGGTGAAGTTGTTGTCATCGCTGCAAAATAGTGGCGGAGCCTGCCTAGGATGGCGATAGCGCGCGGGAGCGCCTCGACCATGTTGCAACGCAAGCTCTATCAGTTCAGCGCAGAACAACGCCCGGTGTGGGTGTTTCTGCGAGATCAGCAACGCTGGATCGAACAGGCCAAAATCCTGGAGATTGAAGGCGATTGCGTTACTTTGCGTTACGACGCTGAGGAAGAAGACGAACTGCACAGTTGGGAAGAAATTGTGCGGATCGATTCAATTGGTGCAGTGAGCACCCGATTAGCATTTTTCAGCCGTAGTGCTGCTTCTGAGGATTTGATCGTGGCTGAGCAAGGTGAATGCCCAGAGGCAGAACAATTAAAACCTCAGCCTTAGTGGGCTGTGCCATTGCCGTCGTAGGAATCAGTGTCGTAGTAACCACCGGTGCTGCCAAACACAAACAAGCTGATGCTGAACAGCACTGTTAGTAGCGGTAGAAGTTGGCCAAGGGTGATTCCAGCTGATTCCATTGGGCAGTGATTGGATGCTTATGAATTTTATTCTGGCGCTTAAAACCATGGTTGGTTGCCGCGTTTGGTGTGGGTTTTAGGTTTATTTCTGGTGGTTACGGTTTGTTGGTATGTATGAAATTGATGGGGTTCAGCTCACCCCAAAGCAACTGAGGAAATTTGCGCCACCAGTTTTTTCTGATCTAAAACAGGAAAGGCAACATCGTAAGGAGCGTTTGGTAGGTGCATTAAGGATATTTGGTGACTTGGGTTTTGGAGAGGGTGTGGCTGGTCATATCACGGCCCGGGATCCTGAATACATGGATCATTTTTGGGTAAATCCATTTGCAATGTCGTTTAAGAGAGTGCGTATTAGTGATTTGTTATTAGTAAATCATAGAGGTGATGTTGTGATTGGTGAATT
>ERZ889217.52-NODE-52-length-64744-cov-10.030855_pt1 | contig 64744 bp, 65 predicted proteins | sample MGYA00521098_ERZ889217 | MGnify/ENA primary metagenome ERZ889217 (study PRJEB32303, sample SAMEA104408613) | aquatic metagenome | biome: Brackish water; feature: Pelagic; material: water | place: Baltic Sea | collected 2014-06-10T22:04:00 | depth 2,362 m ... | reverse complement strand
ACGCTTGAGTGTGAAGTAGATGTAGAAGTAACTGGAGATTCCATGGTTGGGGCCACCGCGTGTGCTGCTTCTCGCACAGCATCTGCAATTGCCATTAGGTCATCATGGCTTGGGCCTGGCGCATCAACTTCTTGTGACTGGCGAATAACGTTCCAACCATTGGGAACAGTTAGTCGTGCAGAGTGCTTATCGCAGAGATCATACGCATGTGGCTCTGAAAAAGTAGCAAGTGGTCCTAGGACGGCAGTCGAATCCGCATAAATATAAGTAAGGGTCATAGATGCAATCGCACGACAGCTCACACGCGAACATGCACGACCCGTCCTTACCTGTTGATTCATGTCATTAAGGTTACTAGGAAGGGTCGTAAAAGTTAGGGATTGAGCACTCGAATATTTGATGATGGCACCGAAGATTTAGTCAGGACACTGCCTCGATTCAATGGGATATATCCATAACCACTCTTCGACGAGATAAGGGCAGCTCCAGATGTTCCAGATGAAATGCGCATGAATGAGATTGATTCGACCCGATCCGGAGTTTTATAGGTAGCAATATCTTCGCCCGTAATCAACACAGAGCTCTTCTTTCCATTTGTAAAGGTCAAGCCAAGGGAAACTCTAATGGACCCACCCGTGAAGACCAGGTTTGGTGACAACCCTGTAGTTGCAACCGTGAATTCGGCTAGATTATCTGCACCCGTACTCCACACAAAGTCATTCTTGCCGTTGGCTTGTGTCTTTGAGAATACGGAGCCAAGTATTGGTTGATCTGACTCAATAGAGAGAGCAAAAGTTCCAGATTGCATTGTGAAATCAATTGGAATCTCTACCACCTTTGAATGGCGAATGACTTTACCGTTGATTCCAATAGGTGAGAATGTGCCATCAACAGTTCTAATTTCAGCGCTGATTCTCGCATCAATATCTCCAGGGACTAAGAGCCTCAAAACATGAGGCGTCCCGGAGTTCCTTCCCACTGGATGTGGAATTGCAGGAATTTGTAAATTCTTTGTGGGCTCTCCCGTGGAATTAACTAGATCGCCACCTAAGCTCTGCAAGCCTTTTCCGCGTTCATCAACAACAAAACCATTGACACGTCCGGACCTAGGAACAAGGTGAATTACAATTCGACGTGAACCTGGAGCCAGAGAAGGTAAGCCAATTGAAGTGTAAGTATTCGCCTTCATCGAAATAGTCCTGGGCGTTAGAAGGCCATTCTCAGTATAAATGTTGATATCTACAATGGCTCGACCCAAACCACTATTAACTATTCTCAGGGATCCTTTGGAGGTTACATCTGCTGTTGCACCAACAAACCATTGCGAAGAAGAAGGTGAGCTACATGGAACTGAGCCAGCCCAAACTCCTTTCTTTACTTGCCACACCAAAGGAGTAACTTCTCCGGCTTCAATAACGGCAGATTGAGCTTTAATTGCATAGCGAGTCAACCCTACAGAATATGGCTGCATCGATGATGTGCCCGTTTTTCTAATAAGGCTCTTTCCTGATGAAAGTGAAATCGCAGTTGCGAGCCCAGGTGTATTAGGTGGGCAAACCACAGCCGGATATGACTGACTGAACTCATTTGTTGAGACGCCTACATTAAAGACGCTACTAAAAAAGAAAACTCCAACGAGAATGAGAGCTAAAAGTGCAAGGCGCTGTCTTTTCATGCGAGCTCCGATTGTGCAATATCATATTTGCGGCGACCGGATGGCAATGCAAAAACTATAGTTGCAACAAAAACTATAAGGAAGAAGGAGATCCAAGCTCTTCTCAATGTGCCATCGTGAATAATTAATACTTCCCCACCTGATGCAACTTCAAAAGTTGGCAGGCCTGATGGACCTTGTATCTTTGACAAACGATAACCATCCTGAAATATTTGCCACGAGCGGCTGTAATTTTCAGTAAGGGTCAAGGTTCCTGGTGCCGGAACATAGGTTCTGACACCCCGAGAAGGAAGCACTGACTCTTGCCCAGAATAATCTACAAAATTGAGTCGCCCTGTATCCTGCGAAACTTTCCAAACAATTCCCTCTTTTGTAGCCGCAGTTCGGTTGAATCCGCCCAATCCATCAATGGTTTGAACTACCTCGCGACTTACCGGATTCTTGAGGAACACATACTTAATTCCATGATCAGAAAGTATCTTGCTGGAAGTGATTCCCGTGTTATCAACCAACCCTTCAATCGCTCGAGAAATTACTGGCACCGCTGGTGGCGCTACATCTGGTTGGCCCAACGTGATTTCAGAACCTCGAGAGATGTAATAGGAGAGTGAAACTTCACCGCTATGGCGCAAGGGGCGCAATATAACTGTCTTTGCATCTTCCTCGATTGCAAGAAAAGCTGGAAGAATCTTCGACGCTGAATTCTTTAAAGGTGAGTCGGCGCCAACTGTCATAAGCCAAAATGCAGATGACGCAGAATATGTGACTGAGAGTAGTAAAACTGCAGCAACAGAAACATGTCGGTAATTAAGATGTGAATTCTGCAATCTAGATCGAATCTTGTTAAACATAACAACAGCTGCAGTAACTGAGAAGAGAGTTGCAATAGCCAAGAAGGTTCCTGAGAAAACGGGAACTGACATCGCCGAACCATTAGCTGGAATAAGAAGTGAACTGACTAACGTTGCAGATAGGAGGAAAATAATTCCTTGATAAGAGAATTTTCGAGCAGCAGTGCTGGAGAAGAAGGTCACCAACAGAATGAGCACAATCGGACTTAGGCACCACCATGGAGGCGAACCAGGACCGCCAGGATTTCCTAGAATTGCAAGACTTGGCCCACCGCCTGAAATACTAAAACCTATCTCTGTTAGCAATCGAGAGGGATGAATGATTGATGCGAATGATCCAGGAGCGGAGAGCAGAAAAGGAATAAGCAGGATGGTAAACCGTCTCCACACTCGAGATGCGAATATTGGATTTTTAAAATCTCTTCCTGCTCCCTTGAAATCAATGACTAGGGCAAAGATTACGGCGATGAAAACAATGAGCAAGACAGATGGATTAAAGGCATAGACGAGCCATATAGAGAGTGAGTAGGCAAAAATTCTTCTCCACGATTGGGCATCAATCTCTACCCAGTTACGCAATTGTCCAAAGAAAATCGGCAGAAGAGCTAGCATAACAATGATGCCTAGTCTTCCTGTATTAATTGCAGTAATGGCAACTGGAGAAAGAGCGTAGAGCAGAGATGCCCCCGCCGAAAGCCACTCATTGTCCGTATATTTCTTTAAATATCGATGCGCGGAATAGAGAAAGATAAATGGGGCAAGTAAAAAGAGCGCTGTGATAAAAAAGGCAACATTGCCAAATGTCAGAATGGATGCACTTGCAAGTAACGCCACCCAAGGTGGAGTCGACAAGCCGCTACCCATGCCTATCTCATGCCAGCTTGAAATATAGAGTTTGAATAAATCACTCGCGTTCTGTGGTGACTCTGCGAGGGCGCCCCCAGCAATCGGGCCATATCTATGTCGAGCCCATGCGATGGTGATTGCAGCAATAAATATTGTTGCCAGAACCATGGGACGCCCAAAAAGAACTGTCCAAGAGCGTGTTGAAGTTGGCACCAGTAAATCCTCTTCATCATTGACTTCAAGATCGCTAATTATAGGCAACTCCGTAGTGGCTCTTTCAGGAATAAATTTCTCTCGAATGACTTGAAAACCTTTTGAGAGTGAGCTGCGAAATTGAACAAGGAGAGATGGAATATACGGTTTTACTACACGACTTGAAATAAACTTGCTTTTCTTTCTAAACTTTCGCGCAGCAATCAAATCAGTAGGATGAATTATGAGTGAGGCGATAGCAAGTATTTCATCGCTTGCATATCCAGGTAGCTTTGCGATGAGATAACCGGCAGATCTGAATAGCGCGCTAGCAAATATCTGAAGCGTTAACCAAGGAAGTGAGATCAGACCAGAATTTGCAAGAAGTACATATGCTGAGTTGCGACGATCAAGCAGGTGAGGACGGTGTAAGAGCGCTCCTTTGACGTCGACATCTCTGCGTTCTGAGGCAGCAGCTTCTGAGTGGTATCCGATTGCATCCGTAACAATAATTACCGAATGGCCCGCAACTCTGACTCTCCATCCAAAATCAATATCATCTCTAAAAAGTTCGAGGTTCTGGTCAAATCCTCCAAGCTCCTCAAAAATATCTCGCCTTATCAGTGCACCTGCTGTGCTGACGGCTAATACTTCATGAATTCCATCGCGCTGACCTTGGTCATATTCATCCTGCTCTAAGCCAGTCCAGCGAGCCCCATTACTTGTAAGACTGATGCCAACTTCTAGTAAATGTTTTCGATTATGCCAACCTAATAACTTGGGACCCGCCATAACAACATTGGGGCGATTGATTGTTGAAGCGAGCAAATGTTGAAGTGCTTCTGGATGAAGTGCACAGTCATCATGAAGAATCCATAACCATTCCTCGGCACCTTCAATTGACGATGGAAGTTGATTGACTCCATATGCAACGGCGGCTCCGAACCCAGTATCTCTGTCGAGGGTCGCTACTGGGATGCGAGCGCCCTTAAGTAAGATTGTCGATGAATCTATCGAACCCGTGTCAATTGCAAGCAGTTCTTCTACTGAGCGTGTTTGGGAAGCAATTGATGCAACGACTTCAGGCAACCATGCAGCTCCATCATGAACAACGAGGATTGCAGTAACGCGTTGCATACTCATAAGTGAAACTTATCGTTTGAAACTACGAAGTGAATAATGTGCCCATGCTTACGCAGGGCGACGCTTCAGACGGCGACGCTCGCGCTCGGAGAGACCACCCCAAATTCCAAATCGCTCATCATGAGCGAGCGCATATTCAAGACATTCTTGACGAACATCGCATGAGAGGCATACGCGCTTAGCTTCACGAGTTGAGCCACCTTTCTCAGGGAAGAAAGCTTCTGGATCGGTCTGAGCGCATAGTGAGCGCTCCTGCCAAGAGAGTTCAATATTCTCTCCATTGGCTAGTTGGATAGTGGGTCCAGCAGTGGGGGCTGATGGCTTGCCAGTCGATGTTCCTTCTGGACGGATCGGCATATGCGATTCTCCTCAAGTCATTAGGGAGTACTTCATTATGAAATACATTTTCTAGGAGTAAATTACACCCGTGTAATCCCTCTGAGTCAACCCCGAGGAAGGGACTTTTGCGAAATTACTCGCTTAGACAGGCAATTTTCTACAAAGAAATTGGTAAATCGAGATTTTTCGAGAGATACCGCCCTGTTTTTCTAGTCTCTAGGGTAATTATGGCTCCGTGGGCAATAAAGCAATGGCTTAGTACTGAGTTACTCCCAATGCTCACATCATCACCGATGATGCAATCCTCAATCACAGCCCCACTTCCGATGACGCACCGTGCGCCAATCGATGTACCGCCAGTGATCAATGCGCCAGGGGCAATCTCTGTATCCGCCATTGTATGAAAGTCACCGTCGATGAGATCTCTCGATCCTTTGAAGAGCGCAGCAGGCGTTCCAACATCGAGCCAGTAAGCCTGTTCTTTATATCCAAATACAGGACGGCCACTAGCGACAAGGTGTGGAAACGTTTCTCGTTCAACGCTCACAACTTCGCCAAGCGGAATTTCATCGATAACTGCTGGATTAAATACATAGCAACCGGCATTGATGGAGTTGGTAACTGGGTTATCCATCTTCTCAAGAAATGCAGTGACGCGACCATGTGGATCAGTTGGTACGCAACCAAATGCCCGAGCATCTTCTACATCAATTAGATGTAGGGTCGCATCCGCTCCGTGAGCGTCATGAAAGGCAATCTGATCTGCAATTGAATGACGGCTTAACACATCGCCGTTAAATACGACTATCGGTTCATCGCGTCCAAGAAGTTCAGCTGCGTTGCGGATAGCTCCGCCAGTTCCGAGAGGTTCTTTCTCTACTGCGTAATGAATATTCATCCCCCAACGAGAGCCGTCCCCGAAGTACGGAGTGAATATTTCAGCAAGATATGAAGTAGCTAAAACTAACGTATGTATGCCTGCGCGCTTTGCTGCAAGAATTTGATGTTCCGTTACTGGTAAACCTGCCACAGGCAACATTGGTTTTGGAGATTCATTAGTAAGGGGTTTAAGGCGAGTTCCCATTCCGCCAACAAGGAGAATTCCAAGGGCCACTTACGCGCCTGCCTTTGCGAGTATCCGCTGAGCAGCATCGCTGATTTGCGTATCGGTAGCTGTCAGTGCGATACGAATATGCGAGGCTGCTAAATCGCCATAAAAGATGCCTGGGGTTGCAATAATGCCAATTCCTGCAAGCCATGCGACTGAATCCCAGCAATTCTCATGACGAGTTGCCCATATATAGAGTCCCGCAGTTGAATGTTCGATATCAAATCCTGCAGCATTCAGGGCCGGAATCAAGGTAGCGCGACGCTTGTTATATCGGGCACGCTGTTCTGCGACATGGATATCATCAGAAAGCGCCGCAACCATAGCTTTCTGTACTGGCAGAGAAACCATCATCCCTGCATGTTTGCGTACTTCTAAAATTTTTGCGATGAGCGCTGAATCTCCAACGACAAATGCTGCCCTGTACCCAGCCATTGATGAGCGTTTTGAGAGTGAGAAGACTGCCAAAATATTTTTATTATTACCATCTGTGTACTTCATTATTGAATGTGGTTGAACGGAATCTCCAAATTCCAAATAGCACTCATCCGATGCAACAACACTGCCATGCTTTCGTGACCACTCTATCGCGCCTTGCAACTCTTCCTCTGTATGCACTTGACCAGTTGGATTCGATGGCGAATTTACCCATGCCATATCTGCCTGCGGCCATAACGTTGCATCTATTCCAACCGGCGTTGCTTCAGATTGCGCTAATAGTGCGCCAACGAGATACGTTGGATAAGCAATCTCAGGATAGAGAACTTTTTTGGATTCTAGAAAGGTCGGAAGCCAGGCCACAAATTCTTTGGAACCAATGAGTGGCATTACTGCGAATTCACCTGTAGCTCCAAGTGTCTTCTGTGCCCATTGTGTAATCGCTTCACGCAATTCAAGTGTGCCCGCAGTAACTGGGTAACTCGGAGAATTAGAGGCCTGGGTAAAAATTTTTTGAATAAAATCAGGCGTCGGATCAACGGGAGTTCCTACAGAGAGATCAATTGCTCCTTGCGAATACTTGTGAGCGATTACACCATAGGGAGCCAGTAGGTCCCAAGGAAAATCAGGAAGTTTTTGGCGCAAGAGCAGCGACATCGGCATGGTCGGTATTTGTTTCCCCGACCTTTGATGCTCCCCCAGGTGAACCGATTTCAATAAAGAATTCTGTGTTGATTTTTTTATATTCCTGCCACTGCCCAGGAACATCGTCCTCGTAATAAATTGCTTCGACAGGGCATACAGGCTCGCACGCACCGCAATCAACGCACTCATCAGGCTGGATGTAGAGCATGCGGGTACCGTCGTAAATGCAATCTACGGGGCATTCTTCGCGGCAGGACTTATCTTTCACATCAACGCACGGTTCAGCAATTATATATGTCACGAAGAGTCCTCCAGGAGCCTGTCTACGGTAGGGCGCAATTCTAACCCTGCAAGGCAGCCCCTGCACGATTATCGTTACCGCATGGCTTCCATGACCTTGCGCACTCAGATTGCCGATGCAGTGGGCAAAAGAGTCACCATCAGACTTCACGATGGGCAGGGTGCTTTTCGAGACATCGTGGGAGTCCTTCAGACAGGGGCAAGCTTAATAAATCGGCGAGGTGAGTTAATCTCATTTAACCCAGATGAGGCAGCTCATCTGCGGATAATTCCAGTCTTCAATCGTCGCGGCACATCTTCAGATCAACTTCACATCTACGACACCATGTCTCGGACTGTGAAACCGATAGTAGGAAGAGATGGGCTTGTTGCGATGTACTGCTGTGGTCCAACTGTCTATCGGGATGCACATGTTGGAAATTTAAGAACTTTTCTCTTATCAGATCTCATTCATCGCACCTTAAAGATGACCGGATTGGAAGTCAGACTGATTCAAAATATCACCGATGTCGGGCATATGTCGGAAGATTCTATTGGCGAAGATAAGCTTATTGCCGAATCACAAAAAACAAAAATTGATCCTTTTGAAATCGCTCGTATATTTGAGTCGCGTTTTCACAAAGATTTAGCACTTCTGAATGTAATCGCGGCCGATGGTTATCCACGCGCATCCGAAACTATGCCCGAAATGATTGATGCAATCGAGAAACTGATTACGATGAATTATGCCTACGTGGGTAGTGACGGTTCCGTTTATTTTGATTCCACCTCTTTTAAGTCCTACGGATCTTTAAGTGGAAATAGACTCGATGAACTCAAACCTGGCCACAGATATGAATTTACTGAAGAAGGCGGCAAGCGCTTCCACGCAGACTGGGCGCTCTGGAAGTTAGCTGGTTCTCGAACCCAAATGATTTGGGATTCACCGTGGGGAGCTGGTTTTCCTGGATGGCATATCGAATGCACCGCAATGTCTATCTCCCTTTTAGATTCATCTGTAGATCTTCATATCGGAGGCATAGATCTACGTTTTCCTCACCATGAGAACGAAAGAGCTCAATCAAATGCGCTTACATCAACCGAAACGGTTGAAACATGGGTGCATGGCGAACACTTATTGTTTGAAGGACGCAAGATGTCTAAGAGCGCCGGAAATGTAGTGCTTTTAAGTGATCTCATAGAAAAAGGCTTAGATCCTTTAGCTCTGCGGTTCTGTCTTCTAGAAAATCGATATCGGTCCCAGATGGATTTGAACTGGGATTCTCTGCAAGCGGCGCACGCAACTCTTAAAAAGTGGCGGACCTTGATGTCAGACTGGGGAGAATCTCGCGAGGAAAAATTTGATCAAGAGCTCAGTGATGCGTTGACCAACGATCTAGACACGCCTCGCGCGATGCAACGCCTGCGATCTATTGAAAAGGATTCAACAATTGGAGCTTTAGATAAGAGGGCTCTTTTTATATTTGCAGACCACGTATTAGCTTTAGATTTGGATCGAGAAATAGAAATTGCACCTCTCACGCCAGAACTTGAGGATCTTCTACTAGCGCGAGAAAAAGCCCGAGCAGATAAAGACTGGGCACAGAGTGATGCGCTCCGTGAGGAGCTAGAAAATTCTGGTTTAGAAATAAGCGATGGGAAAGAAGGGCAGAGCTGGCGCTGGAAATAAATTAAACGCTTCGCAGAAGTGCTAATACTCCTGCTACAAATCCTAGTAACAACAAGGCGCTTCCTGGATTATCGCCCTGAATAAGCAGTTCTTTGCCTACACCGAAAGAACCCGCTCGCCCGATGACAAGGATCCATGCAACAAGAGCCCAAAATTTGTAGATACGCTTTCCATAAAATCGTCCGAGCCACCATAGCGCGAGGTAGGTTGAAGTAATTCCAAAGATTACGCCCAGCGGAGGCAGCGTTTGATGGGCCAGAGTCGCAGCCACAGCAGTTGCGATTCCAAGAAAAATCGAAAAGAGAAACTTCATTCTGAAAGTTCTACTCCCGAAAAGAGGTCTGTTTCATAGCCTTTATCGTTAAGTAGGGAAGCTTTTAAGCCCTTAACCAAGGTGTAATACTCATTTCCCCACACTTGTAAACCTAGATTATTTGAAAGGGCGAAGAAGGGTCCATCAACTTCAATTTGAGTTCCATGTGCGCGCATGGCCTGCATCTTCTTCTCTACATGCTCGTTTCCATCAATCATGGCGTGTACAAATGAATCGTCCTTTGCAAAGGGCAAGTCATCTGCACTCTCTGCACCCATAAAATCAGAACCGATTTTCTTCATTGCATCAATACCCTCTTGAATAACAGATTTAGGCATGACGTTCCAATATATTTTCTGAATATCCCAGGTAGACACCTCGGATGCTCGCATCGCAACCCTGTGAGCCTGAATGTGATCAGGGTGTCCATACCCACCAAATTCGTCATAGGTAATCAATACATGGGGTTTTACCTCATCAATCACAGCGGCAAGTTGACCTGCTGCTCTTTCAAAATCGGCGTTCCAGAATGCCTCAGAGTGATTATTCGGTTCGGTTCCCATCATTCCGCTATCCCGATATTTATTCTGACCCTCACCGAGGAATCGATGATCTGAGACTCCCAGCGCTTTCATCGCATGAGCGAGCTCTGTTACCCGGTGATCTCCAAGAGTATCTGTCATATGTGCAGCCAGGTGTGCAAGATCTGCAATCAGTACTTCACCTTCTTCTCCACGAGTACAAGTCACCAAAGTGACATCTGCTCCTCGTGAGGCATACAAGGCCATTGTGCTTCCGTTGTTAATTGTCTCGTCATCAGGATGAGCATGTACGAGTAACAACCGATAGCCCTGATAATTATTCTGCACTAATACACCGGTAACGATGTATCAATCTGCTTGGCCCAAGCCAATACTCCTCCTGATACATGAGATGCATCGGTAAAGCCCGCGCTCTTAAGTATTGCAAGGCACTCGGCAGAGCGAACTCCACTCTTGCAGTGAAGAATAATCGGTCTATCTTGTGGCAAGGATGCAAGAACGCTGCCATCGATAAAACCCTGTTTAGGAATCAAATGAGCAGTTGGAATACTTACGATTTCATATTCACTTGGCTCTCGGACATCAATCAAGTAATAATCTAACTTGTCATCGATTTTCGACTTAAGTTCCTGCACTGTGATAGTTGAGCCGCTACTTGCTACTTGCGCAGCATCGGAGAGAGTTCCACAAAATGCTTCATAATCTGGAAGCAGAGAAGTTTGAGTTGGATTATCGCTGCAAATTGGACAGAGCGGATCTTTACGAACTCTGATCTTGCGAAATGACATCTCAAGAGCGTCATAGACCATCAAGGAACCGATGAGTGGTTCGCCGATACCGGTTACCGCCTTAATAGCTTCTGTGGTTTGAATCGAACCTATCGTTGCGCAGAGCACCCCAAGGACTCCACCTTCGGCGCAACTTGGCACCATTCCGGGAGGTGGTGGTTCTGGGTAAAGACATCTGTAGCAAGGCCCGTACTCTGCCCAAAAAACACTTGCTTGGCCATCGAATCGATAAATGGATCCCCATACATATGGTTTCTTGAGTAAGACGCATGCGTCGTTTACCAAGTAGCGCGTTGCAAAATTATCAGTTCCATCAACAATGATGTCGTACTGTGCGAATATTTCCATTACATTCGAGTTATCGAGACGAGTCTCATGCAAGACTACTTTTACATTTGGATTGATTTCCGCAATTTTTTCTTGTGCGCTTCTAGCTTTACTTTTACCAATATCGGATTGACCGTGAATTATCTGACGCTGCAAATTTGATTCATCGACAGTATCGAATTCAACTATTCCTAGAGTTCCGACTCCGGCCGCAGCCAAGTACATGAGGGCTGGAGATCCAAGGCCTCCAGCTCCAACACAGAGCACTTTTGAATTCATGAGGCGCTGCTGCCCAGCCATTGCTACATCGGGAATTATGAGATGACGGCTATATCGACGCACTTCATCAACGGTCAGAGCTGGACCAGGCGTAACAAGTGGTGGCGTCTTCATACGGCTTAGTCTGCCGTACTGTGCCTTTCGTCGCCAATTCAGTACGATTGGCAGAATGAGCACAGAAATCGCACATGCAAATAATTCGCCTTCAGATAAATTGCGCCTACCTCGCGATGAACGTCGTGCAATTTTACTTGCCGCTGCCCTCGAAGTTTTTACCGCAGCTGGCTATCACTCGGCAGCAATGGATGAGATTGCAGATCGAGCTAACGTCAGTAAGCCCGTTCTTTACCAGCACTTTCCTTCAAAGTTAGATCTTTATCTAGCTGTTCTTGATTTGCATATTGATTCACTCGTCTTTGAAATTCAAAAAGCAATCTCTTCCACTCCCGATAATGAGCAGCGCGTGCACGTCACAATCGAGGCTTACTTCAATTTCATAGAGAATGAAGGAGAAGCTTTTAGACTTCTCTTTGAAAGTGATATGAACGTTGAACCTCAAGTTCGTGAGCGCCTCAATCGAATGACATATGACTGCGCCGCCGCTGTTTCCGGCGTGATTTCAAATGACACCGGGCTTCCCAGGGAAGCTGCAATGATGCTCGGCGTTGGATTGATTGGATATGTTCAAGTCACCGCCCGACATTGGATTGAACGCGACAGCAAACTCACGCGTAAACAGGCCGTCGATCTTGTAGAAAACCTGATGTGGCGAGGCATTTCTGGATTTCCCCGTACCGACTCTTAACTTATAAGATAGGTGCATGAGTTCAAAGAAATCTGAAAAAGCGTCAAAAGTTCGTATCTCAATTACCAACGTTGGAAGTGAACTCTCTTTTGATTGCCCTTCGACCCCTGCAGAGATTAAGTCTGCAGTGACGGCTGCACTCACTGCGCAATCTCCACTAATTCTGCAAGATGTGCAGGGTCATGAAATTATCGTGCCTGCGGACAAGATCGGCTATGTCGAAATTGGCGAACCAGCAGAGCGTCGCGTCGGTTTCGGCGTTGTGTAAGTGAGTATTACCTTCGCAGACCTTCCACTTCGTAAGGAAACTATTGCAGCTCTCCAGGAACATGGGTTCACATCTCCGTTTCCTATCCAAGAGATGGTTATGCCAATTGCTCTGGCTGACGGCGATGTCATTGGCCAAGCAAAAACTGGAACAGGTAAGACCCTCGCATTTGGTATTCCTGTTATCGAGCGTGTTATCGCGCCAAATGATTCTGATTGGGCTGGCCTTGCCAATCAAGGCGACCCACAAGTTTTGATAGTTGTTCCTACTCGTGAACTTTGTGTACAGGTAACAAAAGATATTGAAGAACTCTCCTTTAACCGTGGAATTCGTACGCTGGCTGTCTATGGAGGACGGGCATTTGAACCACAAATCGAGGCTCTTAATAACGGCGTTGAAATTGTTGTCGGAACACCCGGTCGCTTACTCGATCTCTACCGCCAAGGTCAGCTTCGACTAAAACATGTCTCGAGAGTTGTTCTTGATGAAGCAGATGAAATGTTAGACCTTGGATTTTTGCCTGATGTTGAAAAGATCTTTACAAGCACACCAGCACGTCAGCAAACAATGCTTTTTTCGGCAACCATGCCTGGTGACATCATCGCCTTAGCAAGAAGATTCATGAATCAACCAGTTCATATTCGCACGCAAGATAATGAAGACGAAGGCGCTGTAGTCTCACGAATCGAGCAACATGTAATCCGGGCTCATGCCATGGATAAAATTGAAATGCTCGCTCGAATTCTTCAAGCAGAGGGACGCGGTCCAACAATCGTCTTCTGTCGTACAAAACGCACGGCTCAAAAGACTTCTGATGATTTAGTCGAACGCGGATTTCGGGCTGCCACCATTCATGGTGATCTTGGACAATCCGCTCGCGAAAAAGCCCTTAATGACTTTAAAGCCGGCAAATCAGATGTCCTGATTGCAACAGATGTTGCGGCACGTGGCATCGATATTGAGGGAATTACACACGTTATTAATTATCAATGTCCTGAAGATGAGAAGACCTACGTTCACCGTATTGGACGCACTGCTCGAGCCGGCGCAGATGGCATTGCGGTTACATTTGTCGACTGGGATGATTTAGCCCGCTGGAAGATGATTGATACCGCTCTCGTTCTTGGACTTGCTGAGCCGCTAGAAACATACTCTTCATCGGATCATCTCTACTCAATGCTCAATATCCCTATAGGTTCAACTGGACGTATGACTAAAGCCCGTGCTGCTCAGAGTGAAAGGCCAAAAACTGCGCCGACTAAAGTTGCAGGCAAGAGCACAGAACCACGGATAAAGAGAGAGCGAACTCGAACAAAGCGAATTACTAGCTAATTTGCACCGAATGCTTTAATTGCATTTGCAAGCATTTGAACAGCAATTGCGGCAAGTAGAAGACCTGCGATGCTAGCCAAAAGTGTTACGCCTTCATCTTTAATTAGATTAACGATTTTTGTCGAAGTCATCAGAACAATACCGATAATCAAGTGAACTGCCACTATTGCAATACCCAGCCCTAAGAGCTGCGCTCCAGTTTCAGCTTGTTGAACATAAATCATTGTTGCCACAATCGCACCAGGGCCTGCCAAGAGAGGAGTTCCAAGAGGAACCATCCCGATGTTGTTGCTCTTTTTGCTAGCTCCACCTACTGAAGTGCCTGTTAGAAGTTGAAGTGATACGTAGAGTAGTAGTAGTCCACCAGCAGCTTGAAGCGCTTCGATTGAGACATTCATGTAATCCAGGATGAACTGACCGAAAAGCGCAAAGGTAGCAATTACAAATAGAGAGACTCCAGCAGCTTGCCAAGCAAGTCGAACTCGTTCTCGTGGACTCTTATCACCAACTAAAGCTAAGAAAATTGGTGTCGCTCCAGGTGGATCCAAGATTACCAATAGCGTTACGAAAGCTTGTGTGGCAAAAGTTAGCGCAGTGACTGAATTCATTTTCTAACAACCCTTCGTACATCTGCAAGTGATTCTAAGAGCTCCCATTGTGCCTTATCAGTGGTGTTCTCTGCGAGAGAATTTAGTTTGCCAGTGCCATGATAATCACTAGAGCCAGTGACGACTAGGTTTAATTCTTGAGCAATAGTTAACAGCGTTTGGCGTTCAGTAACATTTTGATCTCGATTATAAACCTCGATTCCATGCATTCCTGCCTCAACTAAGTCGGAAAAGGTAGCTGCCGTAATGATTTGCCCCCGGCGTGAAGCAAATGGGTGTGCAATCACCGCGACTCCTCCTGCTCTGCGAATAACTTTTATTGCGTCCACAGGAGTAGGAGATGCATGAGTAACATAATATTTTGATTCATTATTGAGCAAATCATTGAAAGCTTCATCTCGGCTAGCTACCACTTTGTTTTCCACTAGAGCATCAGCAAGATGTGGCCTACCAACCGTGGCTCCGCTAGGTACTTTTCGATACACATCTTCCAAGGTAATTTCGTACCCATCGACCTGTAATAATTCAACCATTTTGCGCATGCGAGGTACGCGAGTGTCGCGCGAATCAGAGAGCATCTCTTGCATTTGAGTATTCTCACCATCAAAAAGTAAGCCAAGCATATGAACGCTAATACCATCGGTTGTCAGGCACGAAATCTCCGCACCTAAAACTAGGGCAATTTCAGGCTGAATTGCAGTTATCGCCTCGGCCCATCCGGCTGTTGAATCATGATCTGTAATTCCTAAAGTTGTGACGCCCGACGCCAGCGCTTTTTTGACAAGAGTGAATGGCTTATCTGTCCCATCGCTACAGGTTGTATGTGTGTGTAGATCGATCATCATGGGCTCAATTCATTGTCAGTACGAGTTCGCGACACCACAAGAATACATCCAAGCAGGATGAGAACGACTCCTGGGATTATGAAGACTGTTGGCTGCTTACCGATTTTAAATACCGATGCAAGCAAAGCAGCAATTGGGACTTCAAAGAAGACAATCATCGAGACCACTGCAGGAGAAACTCGCTTTAAAGTGATATTGAACATCGTGTGCCCCAGTATTTGAGCCCCTAGAATGAGCCCAAGAAGCACCAACCATTCTTGCGCAGCGAAATTAATAATTTCATAACCTGCCAATATCGCCATAGGAAGTGCAGTCATCGCACAGACGAAGTAGCAGATAGTTGTATATGAAGTAGTCTCAAGAGTCTTTTGGGCACGGGATCCGATGAGCATATATGCAGCTGCAAGTGCTCCAGAAATGAGCGCTGCAAGATCGCCCATAAAAGATCTGCGATCTAGTTGTAGGTCGATGCCTGTAACCAGGAGCACTCCAGTAAAACTAATAAGCATCCCTAGCCAAGCTTTCTGAGGAATGTGGCCCCCAGTTAACTTGACGAAGAAAGCCGCAAATATCGGTTGTGTCGCAACAATTGCAGTACCTGCAGTAACACTTGTCATGCGCATGGCGAGAAAGAATCCAACAAAGTGAATCGCAAGAACTACCCCAGCTAGAACTGCCCACTTAACTCCAGTGCGATTAACTTTGTGGCGAAGCGCAAAAGGTAGCGTCATCAAAGCTCCGCCGAAATTTCGCCAGAAGATTAAGGTTGGGACTGGCATGGTGCTCAAAGCAATGAGTGGACCAGATGAGCCAATCCCAAAGATTCCAATTACTAAGCGGATTAAGTCGGGTCTGGCAGGCAGTTCTGTGTGATTATGAACTGTTGCACTCTGTGGCCTGACTGACATGGGGCAAACCTAGCTGATACCGCAACCGTTACTCTTATCCCATGAGCGGAAATAGCAGCAATCGTATATTTCTCGCACGTCTAGCCGGAACTGCAGTTTTTGACCCCAATGGGGATCCAGTAGGAAAGGTGCGCGATGCTGTAGCGACCCTTCGCTCAAATAATCAATCGCCACGTGTACTTGGGCTTGTCGTTGAAGTCCCTCTTCGCCGAAGAGTATTCGTACCAATAACACGTGTAACCTCAATTGAATCAGGAACGGTTGTTATTACAGGCCTTCTCAACATGCGCCGATTTGAAACGCGCACCGGAGAATTACTGGTTCTTGGCGATCTTTTAGACCGCACAATCACATTGATTGAAAATGGTGAAAATGTGTTAGTTGAAGATATGGCGATGGAGCAGAATCGAACTGGCGATTGGCTAATAACACGTGTGCACATTATGCGTAAGGGTCGAAGGCTTAGACGCAAGGGTGCGACATCAACGGTTGCATGGGAAGAAGTAACTGGTTTTGCGCATCACGAATCGAATCAAGGTGTTGCAAATTTACTTTCAACGTTAAGCAATCTTCGCGCCGCAGATCTTGCTGCCGTTATTCAAGACCTAGCCCCCAAACGTAGAGTTGAAGTTGCACGTGCTCTCGATGACGAGCGTCTGGCGGATGTGCTTGAAGAGATGGATGAATCAGAGCGAGTTGGACTTCTTGCAGAACTTGAAGGTGAGCGTGCTGCTGACATCCTCGAAGAGATGGATCCAGATGATGCCGCAGATTTACTTCGTGAAGTAGGAGAAGAGCGGGCCCAAGAACTTATTGAGTTGATGGATCCTATCGATGCAGAAAGTGTGCTCCGCTTGATGACGTATGAAGATTATTCAGCTGGTGGAATGATGACAACAGAACCAATTGTTATGTCGGCCGATTCCACCGTTGCAGATGCGCTGGCGGCTGTGCGAAAAAGCGAAATTTCACCTGCACTTGCTTCACAAGTATTTATTACGCGCCAACCACTTGAGACCCCAACGGGACGTTTTATCGGAATGGTTCATTACCAACGCTTGCTCAGAGAGCCACCTTCGACTCTACTAGGCTCGATTGTTGATACAAATACGCAGGGAGTTAATCCCGATGCATCACTACACGCAGTATCGTCATACTTAGCTAGTTATAACTTGCTCTCCCTGCCTGTCATTGATGCCAATGACAGATTACTTGGCGCTGTAACCGTTGACGATGTGCTCGATCACTTGCTGCCCGATAATTGGCGACACGATCATCGAGATTCTGCAGCAGCGACGGCCGCACTCGAGAGCATTGACACTAATTTCACCGAGGAGGTGTAACGATGGCACGCAACCATGGATTAGACACACCACGCGAAACACGTCGTTCACTCCGCGGAAATTATGATCCAGAGACTTTTGGTCGCCTCTCTGAACGTTTTGCTCGATTTTTAGGTACTGCCAGATTCCTGGTCTACATGACTGCATTTGTTATTAGCTGGGTGGTATGGAATACCTTGGCTCCACACCACATTCGTTTCGATAAATATCCTTTTATCTTCTTAACTCTGATTCTTTCATTGCAGGCATCTTATGCAGCTCCACTCATTTTGCTTGCGCAAAATCGCCAGGCAGACCGCGATCGTATTGCCTTAAATGAAGATCGAGGTCAAAACGCACGTAGTATTGCCGATACTGAATACCTCACGCGTGAATTAGCAAGTTTGCGAATTGCACTGGGCGATGTTGCGACTCGTGACTATATTCGAAATGAACTTGGTGATTTAGCAAAGGATATCGCGCAAGAGCTACGCAAGCCCGAGCCTGACACCAAGCAGTGACTTTTCACGAACAATTAATTTAGAAACAATCTCTTCGATTGCCTTTGCGCTAACGCTATCTGGAGCTGAAACTACAACAGGAGATCCAGCATCTCCGCCTTCGCGAAGATCTGCGCTAAATGGAATTTTTCCAAGAAGCGGGACGTCAGCTCCTACTAACTGAGATAAGCGCCTGGATGTTTCCTCTCCGCCTCCATCGCCAAAGAGGTAGGTGAATTCTCCACAATGTGCGCATGGATAGGCAGACATATTTTCGATAACACCAATTACGCGCTGATGTATCTGATGGGCTATTCGGCCAGCACGTTCTGCAACTTCGGCTGCGGCAACTTGAGGCGTAGTCACGACCACAATTTCTGAAGAAGGAACTAACTGCCCGAGTGAGATAGCTAAATCACCAGTACCAGGAGGTAGGTCAATGTAGAGAAGGTCTAGATCTCCCCAATAAGCGTCGCTAAGTAGCTGTTCAAGTACGCGATGAAGGAGTGGGCCACGATAAGCAATTGCATCCGAACGATCGGGTTTAAACATCTCCATCGATACAGTCTTGACGCCAAATGATTCGAGGGGGATAAACATCTGATCAATAGCCGTTGGACGTTGACCAATAAGCCCCATTAAGCGTGGGATTGAATGTCCATATACGTCAGCATCAAGTATTCCAACGCGAAGGCCCTTCTGGGCAGAGGCCACGGCGAGATTGGCAGTGAGCGAGGATTTACCTACTCCACCTTTTCCAGAGGCAACGCCGATGACACGAGTGAGTGAATCTTTCTGAGCAAAGGAGATGAAGCTTTCGCGTCCATTGCGCAGAAGCTTCTTTATATTAGCTCTCTGTTCATCATCCATCACTCCAAAGGTAATTTCAACTGAAGAGATGCCATCAACTGCAGTAACAGCAGTCTGAATATCTTTCTGCAACCGGTCTCGCATTGGGCAACCTGAGATTGTCAATAAAATCTCGAGGACTGCAATATCGCCTTTAATCTCTACAGATTTGACCATACCAAGTTCAGGTAAAGGTTTATGTAGTTCAGGATCTTGCACTGTTGCAAGCGCTGCATGTATTAACTCAAGCGTTGTCATAGAAGATCAGGGTCGAGCTTTGTCTTGCGCTTATTCTCTACCTTGGCTCCCTCATCATCGAGAACGTTTGAGAGTTGCTTTTGAATAAAGGTTTTAGGGTTGAGGTCTGTCGGTTTTAAATCTTCAAAACCTGGCCCAAGACTCTCTTTTAAATCATTTGTAGCATTACTAGCCATCTCACGAATTCGCTTAACAAATTTTGCTGCTTCAACTGCAAATGTAGGTAACTTATCCGGTCCGATAAGAATCATTGCCAAAACTGCTAGACCCATTATCTCGCCAGCGCCAAAGTCAAAGAACATAGTCGTTACACCTTATCCCACTACTTCGAAGCCGTCAGTTTCAGTGTTGCAGAGGCCGCAACCCCCGAACGTGTATAGGTCACAACAACGTTATCTCCGACGCTCTGAGCGCGAATTGCGACAATTAGCTCTTCTGGCGATCCAATAGGACGGCCATCTATTTCAGTAATGATGTCTCCGGCTTTGAGACCCGCCTTTGCTGCAGGCCCTCCTGGCACAATTGCTTGAGAGTTACTTGCAATCAAAGCTCCCTCTCCGGAGTAATTCATATCAACTGAAATTCCCATTACCGGGTAGGTAGCTTTGCCATTCTTGATAAGTTGATCTGCAGTCTTACGAGCCTGATTGATTGGAATCGCAAAACCTAAGCCAATCGATCCCGTTTGGGATCCAAAATTTGAGCCAAGGGATGCAATCGCAGAGTTAACTCCAATTACCGCACCTGTTGCATCTACAAGTGGGCCTCCAGAATTTCCGGGGTTAATAGCAGCATCGGTTTGCAACGCATTGATAAATGAGTTTTCTGAATTAGATTCACCTGCAGTAACAGCGCGATCCTTAGCGCTAATAATTCCAAGAGTGACTGTTCCTGAAAGTCCAAGAGGTGAACCAATAGCAATTACGGAATCACCCACTGCAACTTTGTCGCTATCACCGAATTGCAAAGCTTTGAGTTGAACAGCGGCGATCTTTAATACTGCCAAGTCATATGCACTATCTCGACCGACGACCTTGGCAGAATAGGACGATCCATCATTGAGTTGAACAGTGATATCTCCACCGTTAGTAACCGATCCAGCAATCACATGGTTATTGGTCAAAATATATCCGCGGCTATCAATGACGAATCCAGATCCAGTCGATCCTCCCTTGGAAGATTTAGCATCAATAGAAACAACTGATGGCAGAACACGTTGCGCTATTTCTGCAACTGACCCTACCGGACGTTCAATAACTGAAGTTGATTTTACAAGATTTACTGAGCGCCCAAATAGAGAGCCTGAAGATGATGCACCAAAAGCTCCAGCAATGACGCCAACAACAAGAGATAAGACAATTGCACTTCTTAAAGTAATGCCTCTTCCTAGGCCGCTTACACTTTGAACTTGCCACCAAGGGCCAGGGTTGTGAAGACTCATAAATATATTCTGCTACAACTTAGTTGCAAGCAGTAAGCCATCACCCGTGGGAATTAGTGAACTCACCCACGATTCACTATCTGCTTTAATGGATTTCCCAGCTTCGCGCAGCGCAATTGTCTTTGGATCTCTTTGAGCTGGGTCAGAAACCTTGGAACCGCCAAAGAAATTATCAATAACAAATACTCCCCCACTTCGGAGAATTCTATGAGCTTCAGAAATTGCAAAACTTAAATCTTCTGGATTATGTCTAAAAACTACTAGATCGTATGCACGATCCGTTAACTTAGTCATGACATCCATAACTGAATTTGTAATCAATCGGTAGCGCGCCTGCTCGATCTCAGCATCCTGCAAAGCAAGTTTGGCAATCGATGTATGTTCCATCTCGTCATCAATCGAAGTCAAGGTACCGCTGGAAATCATTCCTTCGAGTAACCAGAGTGAACCAACTCCGGCGCCAGTTCCAACTTCTACAACGGATTGAGCGCTTAGTTGATACGCCAGATGTCGAAGATATACACCGGTTCCCTGTGTTACATCCACAGTACCGATTTCACGACCCCGAGCACGCGCTGCTGACTTCACCGCATCTTCTGCGATGAAAGTCTCAGCGTAAGTATGCGGATCAATATTCACGAGACTGACAATATCCAATCGATGAAGAATCGCACGCCGAAACCTGTGCCACCTTTGACGTTTTCTCCAGAATCGGTCTCGCTACGTCCTGTACCTGCAATATCAAGGTGGATCCAGCGAGTATCACCAACGAAATGTTCAAGATAGAGCGCTGCAGTTATTGAGCCTGCAGAGTAATCGCCCTTATCTGCTGCATGATTGAGATCTGCTACATCACTTTCAAGTGAATCTGTATAGTCATCAATAAGTGGCATATGCCAGACACGCTCACCTGAAGATTCACCGACGGCCACTAAATCTTTAGCCAATGCATCATCTCGGGTGTAGAGGGCTGCATATTGACGACCTAATCCAAGGGTTGCAGAACCCGTCAGGGTTGCAATATCAAAGAGATAATCCGGGTCGAGATTTTCAACGGCATAGGCAAGTCCATCAGCTAAAACTAATCTGCCCTCTGCATCAGTATTGATAATTTCAACGGTAGTTCCGCCATACTGAGTAATGACATCGGATGGTCGCTGTGATGTTCCGGATAAGGCGTTCTCGGCGCACATCAAAAGTACGGTCACCTTTATTTGAGGTTGCAAATCTGGAAGTGCGCTAATTGTTGCAAGCGCAGCCGCAGCTCCTGCCATATCGCTCTTCATGGCAGTCATAAATTCGTATGGCCGCTTGAGAGAGACTCCACCGGTATCGAATGTAATTCCTTTACCAACGATGACAACATGTGGCAGCGCTGCCGCAGAACGCGCCTTCCCCCTTGGAATATAGGTCATTTCAATAAAACGTGGGCCTGGGTTTGGTGACGAGTTGCCAACTGCACGCAGACCCCCAAATTTCGCCAAATCCTTACCCGCCAAGACAGAGATCGCCAAACCTTTTTCGTCGGCAATCTTCTTGGCTTCCTGGGCAATCCAAAGTGGGGTTTTGATATTTGAAGGCGTGTGAATCAAATCTCGAGCTGTATAGAGGGCGCGGGCAAGGATTGCAGCTTCTGCAACAGCCCCTGAATCTTTTGTAGCAATAGCAATTGTTGCAATCTCCGCCGTCTTTCCAGTTTTAAGGCTCCAAGAGTAAGTGCCGAGTAAAATAGAGACTCCGTGCGCACGAATTTCACTCTTTGATTCTGCGCAGAGTGATATCAGCTCTACAGCCTTGCCCCGAACTTTTCTGCCCAGCGCGGCGCCTGCAGTTCGTAGCGCTGAAAGTGAGTGATCTCCCAAACCGATGAGATAGAGGCGATCTACGGTTGCATCGCTGTTGAGAACGGGGATTTCAAATAGCTCGCCAGCTTTTGCGGTTGGCTGAAAAAAGGCAAGTTCATCTTTAAGATCAATGTCGAAGAATTTTTCAATAGATCTGAGCAATCTAGAGTTACCAGTAAATTTAAAAGATTCATCGCCATTTTTAGTAAAGCCTAAAGCGAGAATATCCGCCGTGGCTAATGAGTCAAGGCTAGGTGCGACGGTCCGAAGAATTTTTTTTAATCCGCTCTACTTTTTGATTAGAGCAACAGCGGCCCCGAGGGCAGCGCTGAGGTTATTGGCTTCCTGAGGATTGAGCTCAACAACAAGGCGTCCACCGCCTTCAAGTGGGATACGCATGACAAGAGAGCGGGCTTCCTTTGTAACTTCCATCGGTCCATCACCTGTACGTGGTTTCATTGCTGCCATGGTGTGGACTCCTTATTGATAATAATTTGGTCAGGGACGCTGTACGAAAAATGCTGCAGGTATAAGTATCTCGCAGAATGAGCCGAGGGTGAAATCGGCAGATGAGGCTGCTTACAGCCCTAAAACGGCCTTCAAACGCGCCTTGCCTGACTCAATCACAACGATAACGGAGCGTTCTGGGACGCAGAGAAGGGTTGCAATCTCACTACTTGATTGTGAACGCAGATAATGAAGACTCAAAATTATTCGCTCTTCTTCAGGCAATGAAGCGAGCAACTCCGCCAAGGTTTGTGGATTGCTCATAGGTGTACAGGTTACTCGCTCAATTCTTAAAGATTCTAAGGAATTGCGTACTTAAGTGAAAGTTCGTGCAAACCGTGCGAGAGAGATTCTGACGCCCGCGTAAAGAAATGGAGCGATGAGCAGGAAGATGGCTCGGGGGGCGAGAATAGTTTCTGACCAGTCAAAGCGGGTGCGATCGGTGCTTTCTTCAATGAGTTCGAAGGTGCCGGTGCCTTTGAGGACCTTTCCAACATGTTCGACATCGCACCTATTTGGTGGATTCCAGGACGTTACAATCATCAGATCCAGTAAGCCAAGTGATTTAAAATGTGGATAGTACTTATGAAATGGGCCAGTGAATGCAGCTATTGATGTACCAATTCCCTCTTCTTTATCTGAAGTAACCCATACTTTAGTTTGCAACATCCAATCGCCTTGCGACTTCCAGTCAGCAATTCGCAACCATACTCTCTCTTTACTGGCCTGAATTGAAATACTTATCGCTAACGTATTATTTGCCATATGCAACCGCTACCGCTTCTTCTACGGTCGTTGTCCAATGGAGTAGTTCGCGCATGCCAGGTTTAACAAATTTTTCATTCTCTAAATGTTCAATGAGGGCGTGAAGCGGCTGATAAACGCCAAATGGGTCCAAGATAATTACAGGCTTTGCATGGAACTCTAGATACCGCCCAACCCAGATTTCAAAGAGTTCTTCTAAAGTTCCGAGTCCTCCAGGCAAGGTAATAAATGCGTCGGAAAGCTCTTCAATCTTTGCTTTTCGAGTTCGCATCGAATCGACGACAATGAGTTCATCACTTTCATGATCTGCAAATTCAATGTCGACTAACTTCTGAGGGATGATGCCGATAGTCCGACCGCTCTTGCTACGTGCTCCACGGGAAATCGCACCCATAGCGGAAATGTGACCTCCGCCAGATACTAGCTCTGCTCCGCTCTCAGCAATGCCTGCGCCTAAATTAAAGGCGAGATCTATAAATTTACTATCGATAGCCGGCGATGATGAACAAAAGACTGCAATACGCATGGGGAACAGAATAGGGGTTAGGCTTAGCGCATGTCTTCTTTAGCTCATGGCCATGGAATCGCAACTATCTCTGAATCAACCGTTCTCGACGTCTGGTTTCCCAATCCATCTCTTGGCGCAATTGTTGGTCAACCGGATTCAGCTTTAGTAGCAATGGCTGGCCACGATGAAACTCGCAACGTTAGCCGAGTGCTTATTTCTCTCGAGATCGATTTAACCAAGGCGCCACTGGATGCTAAAGATGCTTACCTACGCTTACATTTGCTTTCGCACAGGCTCGTTAAACCACATGGTCTTGCACTCGATGGAATCTTTGGACTGCTCGCTAATGTTGTGTGGACCTCTGCAGGTCCATGTGCAGTCGATGACTTCGAAAGAACTCGCACCTCTCTGAAAGCTAAATTTGGGCACGTTACCGTTTTTGGTGTAGATAAATTCCCACGGATGCTCGATTATGTAATCCCTTCAGGAGTACGAATTGCAGATGCAGACCGAGTTCGACTAGGAGCTCATCTTGCGCCAGGAACAACGGTTATGCATGAAGGATTCATTAATTTTAACGCCGGAACTCTTGGAACCTCTATGGTCGAGGGTCGTATATCCGCTGGAGTGGTTGTAGGCGATGGAACTGACGTTGGCGGTGGCGCTTCAATCATGGGCACTTTAAGCGGTGGTGGCAAAGAAGTTATTTCAGTTGGTGAGAAATGTCTACTGGGCGCAAATTCAGGACTTGGGATTTCACTAGGAGATAATTGCGTTATTGAAGCTGGTACTTACATCACTGCGGCTGCAAAGATTAAGTTGCCTGATGGTGAAATTGTTAAGGCGGGAACTCTTTCTGGGGCGAAGAATCTGCTCTTCCGCCGAAACTCATTAACCGGAGGCCTGGAGGCAGTTATGCGTACTGGCACATGGGGTGGGCTTAACTCAGTTCTTCACGCCAACTAATAGAAAATCTAGCCCTTACGCAAGACTGAAATATGGCGATGGAATTTTTACTCGACTTCTGAAAGTATCTCCGCGCAATAACTTTGTTGAGCCATTACTTGAGGTTCCCTTTATATAAGTGACGGCTCCAGCGCTATTTCTCGAGATAATTTCGAGGGAAAGAATATCTGGAAGAAGAAATGCAGCTGCCGCAAGAGCTTGGGTCGTGGTTGCGCTCCATTGAGCAAATCTTGGATTGAGTTTGGGATCTAACCCTGCAGGATCTGCTACAGATTGCGTGTAGGACGTTGCCTGCCCCCATGCATCTTTAGTTGTCTGAGTCGCACCTCCTGAAGAAGAAAAGTAGAAAGCTTGAATAGGTTTTCCATTTGAGAGTATGGCCAGACTGGTTGAAGAGTCGATATTTGTTCGAGTCACGGCCGCCTTCCAGAGATGGCCCACTTTGCGTTCACTCTCTTTTGAGAAACCGACAAAATTCTGATCGCTAATATGTGAGTAAACATGGCAATCGCACGAAGTTCTCAAAACTTTGATCTTTGCTAGCGCATAGGAGCGTGAAGCAATCGCCTGCGCCTCGAGCACTGCAGATGGCCAAGCCGATGACATTTCAGCAATCCCCCACAAATACTCATCGTGAATACTTAAAGAGTTTGTTACCTCCATGGCACCTTTGGCTAGCCGTATCTGAATCTGCCCGTATCGATATTTGACTGTACCCCCAGGTAAACCCACTGCGATGAGCGCATCTGGCCCGGACCATCGCACCGTGAAGAGTTTCCCAGAGACTGCCCCCATCATGACAGTGCTCGATTCAACCTTGAATCGTGCTCGCTCTTTACGGGCAAATGTTGCAACTGGCAAGACTTGCGCTGCGCCGACAATTTCACCAGCATAAATTTCAAGTTTTGAATCTGGAGTAGTCGTTCTCAATGAAACCGATCGCAATACATGGCCAATATTTACTCTGATTGTTTGGGTATCTACCACAGGAAAAATCTCAACATCTTTGTAGTAGTAATTAAGGATTGCAGTTGCACTTTCCCCTGAAACTGCTAGCGCTTTTGCGCCAATCTGGCTCATGCCGACGCCATGTCCATAACCCGAACCGGTGAAAGAGAATGCTGGAGGTGCTATGTCTTCCGCATTAGCTCCGGAAGTAACGCCAAAGACAAGTACTACAATGGCGAGAAGAGGTTTAAACATCCTCATCAGTCACTGCGTTCTTCTTTGCATTAACAAATTTTCTATACGCTGCGATAACTTCTGCTGGCTCACCGCGCATCATAAATTCTCCCCTGTTGAGCCAGATAACTTCGTTACAGATATTTTCAACAGTTGCTAATCCGTGACTTACTAAAATAAGCGCACGATCAGCACTTCGAAGTTCTTTAATTCGGTTAAGGCTCTTCTCCTTAAATTTTGCATCTCCTGTGCTGAGCGCCTCATCAATAATAAGAATGTCAGGTTCAACCACTGCTGCTACCGAAAAAGCCAACCGGGCAAACATTCCAGATGAATATGTTCGCATTGGAGCATCGATCGCTTCACCGAGTTCAGAAAATGCCGCGATGGCTTCAAAATTCTTATCAATTTCTTGGCTAGACATACCGGCAGCTAGCCCACCTAAGTACACATTGTCTCGTCCTGACATCGATGGATTGAATCCAACTCCAAGGGCAAGCAGAGTGCTCACGCTTCCATAGACTTCAACTCGGCCCTTAGTCGGCGGCACAATTCCCGAAATGACGCGCATCAGCGTTGATTTACCAGCCCCATTAGAACCAATAACACCTAAAACGCTTCCATAATTGACGTCGAAAGAGACGTCGTTGAGCGCATGAACCACACGTGTGTGCTTCTTGCCCCTACCAAGACTCTTGAGGCGCGATTTCAACGTCGGCTTCTTTTCAATTGAAGTGGTGTAAGTCAGGCTCAAATTTTTAACCGATACAGCGATGCTATGCGGTGAGTGATCGTGGTTAAAGTCTGACAGCGAAATCACGCTCCCTCGATAAAAAGATATATGAGCCGATACAAAGAATTGCCATTGCCCATACGCTGGCGTGAATCATCCCAAACGAAGTTGGCGCTTCTGCATGCACGGTCACACGAGACCATGAATCTAGTAAATAAAAGATTGGGTTAGCAATCTCGAAAGATTTAATCCGATCAGAGAGATTAGACGCTTCATAGAGCACTGGCGATAAGTAAAGTAATGTGCGAGTTAGGTATGGCAACATATTGGAAATATCGCGGAAATATACATTGATACATGAAATGAGAATCGCCATACCAAGTCCCATAACGAGAGCAATCAGCACAATCGGCAAAATCCATAACATCTGCCAGGAATACGGCAAACCAATTACTGCATGAATAATTGCTGTCACAATCAAAGTAGGTATAAATTTAAAAAGCGCAATGATTGTTGCGGCAATCGGCAGTGAAATTCTTGGAAAAGATGTATTGAGAATTAACCGTGAGCCTGAAGTAATTGCTTTAGCGCCGCCCGTGAGGCTATTTGCAATAAGATAAAAGAAGAAGAGGTTCGCAGTTAGGTGACCAAATCGAGTTGGCCCTCCCCTTCCGCCAATTACATAAATTAAAAGGAAATAGACACCGGAAAGCAAGAGTGGATTGAGCACTAGCCAAAGCTGTCCAAATACCGATCCATAATTCTGGCCACGCAATTCAGAGCGAGAAAATTCAGCTATAAAAGTACGCCTGTTCCAGAGTGAGCGGATGTACTCGCGCATAGGGGGCAGGCCAGCCCGAAAGGGTTCATAGACTGCTATTGGTTTCTCCACGTGCGAAAGGCTACCGCAGGCACGCACGCCTTATTCAGAGGAAGGTACGAGAGTCTTTGATGAAGAGATAAATCCCATTCCCCAGGCAAAATGCATAGTAGGTAGGACTGCCAAGAGAAGGAAATATTCTTGGAAACTCGTTGATATTTTGATTGAAGCCGTCAATATGAATAAAAGATAGATCACTGCAGGAATAAAAAGTACGGGTGCCAAAAATCCCAATAGAAGTGAGAGTGAAAAGCCAACGAGGGCTGCGGGAGGAGCTAAATAACGTAAATTGATAGTGCCGGTATGTTTGCGAGAAACGACTCGCCTCCAACGTCCATATTCAAAATATTGTTTAAAAAGCGCTCTGACATTTGGGCGAGGCCGATACGTCACATGAAGGCGCGGGTCGAAATAAATAATTCCGCCACGTGCGCGGAGTCTAAAATTTAACTCCCAATCTTGCGCTCTCGTGAATCTCTCATCAAATCCACCGATTGCTAGTAGCGCCTCTCTTCTAAATGCCCCCAGATAAACTGTATCTGCTTCTCCAGCTTCGCCACCTGTATGAAATTTAGAGGCACCAACTCCAAGAGAACTTCTCATGGCGCCTGCTACAGCTTTTTCAAAAGCAGTTGTGCCAACAGCTGCCATTACGCCCCCAACATTGACGGCACCGGTCTTATTTAAAATTTCTACAACTAAAGAAAGATAACTACTAGGAAGTTGCGAATGCCCATCGACTCGCACAATTACTGGGCGCTGAGATTTTTGAAGGGCAATATTTAATCCGACCGCTGTACGGCCCGTTGGGTTTCTTGCAAGAACTACTCTTGTATCTATTTGTGCAATATCTTGTGCAATCGAATCGGTTAAATCAGTTGAAGGGCCGAGCGCCAAAATAACTTCGAACTGACCTTTATAATCCTGGGAAAGGATTGAGTTTATCGCGCTCTTCAGATGTGCCTCTTCGTTGAGAACTGGAAGAATTACGCTAATTGCAGGAAGCGGTGAGCCAATTAACTCTTCTCTCTGTGTCGCCATAACCCCTCAACGCTATCGTCCAAGTACCCTACGCATGTGAAATCTTCTCGTGCGATTCGGATAATTACATCACTCTCCATAGGTGTTGTCCTCATCGCATCGCTTTCATGGGTCGGTTTAGGCCAAGTAAGCGGACAAATTTCTCGTATCAACGTCTTCGGCGCACTTAAAGATCGCCCTGAAAAGACGTCATCTGCCCTTAACTATCTAGTGGTTGGCTCAGATTCTCGAGAAGGATTAACGAAAGAACAGATTAAGGCTCTCAGAGTTGGAAGTACTGCAGTTGCTGCTGGCGGAAGATCAGACACAATGCTCTTGGTGCACATCAGCAAGAATCGTGATGCAGCATATGTTGTCTCTATCCCACGAGATACCCTTGTGAAGATTCCGGCGCATGTCAGTACTGATGGCAAATCAAATATTCCTGAGCGTCCAGGAAAAATAAATGCAGCATTTGCATTTGGTGGAGCTCCCTTACTCATTCAAACAATTGAAGCGAAGACAAATCTTAAGATTGATCACTACATAGAAATTAGTTTCGCTGGTTTTACTGGTCTTGTCGATGCGCTGGGCGGAATTCAAGTTTGTTCGAAAGTTGCCATTAACGACCCCAAGAGCCATCTTGTCATGAGTGCAGGCAGCCATATACTCGATGGAATTGAAGCCCTTAAATACGTCCGAACTCGTGACTTTGATGGTCGCGGAGATATCGGCCGAATGGAACGCCAACAACAATTTGTTAGTGCAGTCATTCGCAAAGCGACAAGCAGCGGTGTTCTACTCAATCCAATTAAGTTAGCTAAATTTTATAACGCTACGATTTCAACAGTAAAAATGGACTCATCTGTAAATAAGAATGACCTGCTAACTCTGGCCAAGCAAATGCGTAATCTTTCATCCGGCAATATCCGCACTTTGACTGTTCCACTATCTAATCCCAATGGAAGTTATCCAGGTGTAGGTTCAGTTGTAATTTGGGACGAGGCGTTAGCTACAGATTTATGGAGAAGAATTCGCAACGATGAAGCTCTCGTTGAAACAATAAAACCTTCGGCAAAGGCCACCTCTAAGCCTGTTATGGTCGATAATTTCAAGAGTAAAACAGCAGCAGATAACCCCTGCGCAATAGAGAAATAGGGCTATATCAAAGCGATGCGGTTTTGAGTTTCCAAATGACCCTGGAATAGACTCTCGGTCATGACTTTGAAGCTTTCTGTAATTGGTTGCGGTTATCTTGGAGCAACTCACGCCGCCTGTATGTCCTCTCTGGGTTTTGAAGTAGTTGGCATTGATACCGACCAAGACAAGGTCGATTCACTTTCAAAAGGTGAACTACCATTTTATGAACCTGGTCTAGATACGCTACTTGCGGCGCAGATGAAAACAGGTCGCCTATCCTTCACCACCGATTTCTCGGCCGTTGCAGATGCCGATGTTCACTTTATTTGTGTTGGCACACCACAGAGTAAGGATGGGCTCGCAGCTGACCTGACTTATGTAAAGGCATCAGTTGAAGCGATTGCTCCACATCTTAAAGAAGGTTCGCTCGTAGTTGGAAAATCGACAGTCCCCGTTGGTACTGCGCAGATGCTTCGAAATCAATTAGCGTCCACTGCCCCACAAGCAGATCTTGCCTGGAATCCAGAATTCTTACGTGAAGGTTTTGCAGTAGAGGACACTTTGACCCCAAATAGGCTTGTCGTAGGGGTTGCAAACGATCGCGCTGAAGAAATTCTCAAAGAAGTTTATAAACCCGTCATTGATCTCGGCACTCCATGGATTCGCGCTGATCTTCCTACCGCAGAACTAGTAAAGGTTGCAGCAAACTCATTTCTTGCCACAAAGATTTCTTTCATTAATGCGATGGCTGAAGTCTGTGAAGCAGCTGGTGGTGATGTGACTGTTCTTGCCAAGGCAATTGGGTATGACCCACGAATCGGCAGTAAATTCTTGCAGGCCGGTATCGGATTCGGCGGAGGGTGTCTTCCTAAAGATATTCGTGCTTTCATGGCGCGCGCTCAAGAACTTGGTGCAGATCAAGCGCTCGAATTCTTACGTGAGATTGATGCGATTAACCTTCGTGCTCGTCAACGAGTCATCGATATAGTCCGAGCAGATCTATCTGAAGATCTCACGCAATATAAAATTGCCGTGTTAGGTGCAACATTTAAGCCTGATAGTGATGATGTACGAGATTCCCCAGCCCTCGATATCGCGGCTCAACTTCAAGCAGCAGGTGCGACCGTAGTTGTTCATGATCCTAAGGGAATCGAGCCTGCACGCAAGCGTTTCCCAAACCTTGACTATCAAGAGAAGGTGGTTGACGCAGTCAAGGGCGCAGATGCAATCTTGCACTTAACTGAATGGAAGGAATACCGCGAACTCGATCCTTCATTAATCGGTCAATTAGTGAAATCAAAATTCCTCATCGACGGACGCAACATGTTAGATCGAAATAAGTGGCGAGCAGCAGGCTGGCGCGTTCATGCTCTAGGTCGAAGCGACTAAAACCCGGTTTTATTTCCGCGACGGGCGCTCAATTGGGCGCCCTTTGCCTTTGCCTCTTGCGAGAGCTCTGCTAATTGAGATGCAATCTTCTTTGCGACTGCAGAATCAGCCGAACCAATAATGCGTGCTGCAAGGATTCCTGCATTCTTTGCATTATCAATTCCGACAGTTGCTACTGGAATCCCTCCTGGCATCTGCACCATAGAGAGAAGAGAATCCATTCCTTCTAAATTCTTGAGTGATACTGGGACTCCAATAACAGGAAGTGTTGTAAGGGATGCAACCATTCCTGGCAGATGAGCTGCTCCCCCTGCACCGGCAATAATGACCTTGTAACCTTTGATCGCCGCTGATTTTGCAAAATCAACCATCTCTTCTGGCATGCGATGAGCCGACACGACATCTGCTGAATAACTGATTCCAAATGAATCAAGTGCCTTTGCGGCCTCTTCCATAATTGGCCAATCAGAGTCTGACCCCATGATGATGGCTACATCTTTCTGTTCACTCATCGATCTCTCCACTCATGTAATCGCGCGCATGCTGCACATCGATGGTTAATTGTAGAAGGTCTCGGCCAACGCCTGTTACATGACCAATCTTGCGGCCTGGTCTGACTTCCTTCTTATATTGATGAAATTTCAGCTCGGGATTGCGGGCCATGAGATGCAGATATGGACGGTACATATCGCTTTTCTCTCCACCTAATATATTTCCCATGACAGCAAATTCTGCGGACATCTTGGGGTCTCCAAGTGGCAGATCTAGAATTGCACGAAGATGTTGTTCGAATTGACTTGTGCATGCACCATCGATTGTCCAATGTCCTGAATTATGCGGGCGCATTGCTAGTTCATTAATGTAAAGATCTTCACCTTTAACAAACATCTCCACCGCCATTACACCTACAACACCGACAAGGTTTGCAATATCGAGAGCCAGCTTCTGTGCCTGCTCTGCTAGCTCAGGTGAAATACATTGCGCAGGCGAAACTGTAATCGTACAAATTCCATCTTCTTGTACAGTCTCTGTTGGAGTCCACGATGTTGCTTGTCCATGAGGTGAACGAGCGACCATTACTGCAATTTCAGCATCGAAGGAAATTATCTCCTCAATAAGTAGCTTCGACGTAGTTTTTAAAATTTCTACAAGCTCATCCTGTGAGTTAATTTTCCATACGCCGCGGCCGTCATACCCACCAGATATGGTCTTTCCAATAACTGGGTAATGATCAACATCGGATGCACGTGTTGCTATCTTCCACGTTGGCGACAGAAATTCAGATAACTTAGTTCGCATAGCTTCTTTATCTTGTGAATAGAGAAATGCCTGTGATGGTGGATATACACGAACCCCATGAGCTTCTAGCCCTTTAATGACTGACTGAGGTACTAGCTCATGCTCGAAAGTAATCACATCGCATTGATCGGCAAATTTCTTCAACGCCTCAAGGTTGGTGTAATCCCCAATTACATGGCTTGCAATCTGAGCGGCAGAGTCATCCGCGCTCTGTGCAAAGAGAATGAGATCTACTCCCAGAGCTGTAGCGGGTGCAACCATCATGCGCGCAAGCTGTCCTGCGCCGATGACGCCTACTTTTGGGAACCTGTTGTTCACTGAGTCATCGTAGATGAACGATGTCTCCCACGCTTACATGAGTGCCATCCTGGAGAATCAATTCACCGGCAGGACTGATATGTGTTGCCCTACCCGTAAGGAATGTCCCGTCTGGAAGTTCGACTCGGATATCAGAACCAATGGTGCTGCTCTGTTCATAGTAGAGGTGTCTTAGATCTTCGCCCTGTTGCCAACGCTCTGTTAAATCTTGGAAGATAGTGAGAAATAAACTCAATATTTTATTGCGGTTGAGTTCCTTGCAATTGTGCAGTGAAAGCGATGTTGCATGAGGCACAGGAAGTTCGAGTTCAGACATTTCAACATTGATCCCAACACCAACAATAATTCCTTCTGGGGATGCCTGAGCAATTATTCCTCCTACTTTTCCATCTTCGAGCAAAATATCGTTAGGCCATTTAAGCGTCGGATTCATTTGCGGATCAATTTCTTTAATTGTAAATACCGCAGCAAGCCCCGTAAGCAGAGGCAAGAAGGACCATTCATTTTTTATTAGTTGCGGTTTGAAATAGAGAGAGAAGGTCAGCGCTGAAGACTTTGGTGCATTAAAACTTCGGCCAAGTCTTCCGCGGCCCGCGCTTTGAAATTCTGCTGCAATAACATCGCCATTTCTTGCCTGCGAGGTTTTTACAAACTCTTTAAGATCCTCTTGTGTGGAGCCCGTGACTTCAACCACGCTTACTCGCCAGTACTGCGAGATTTTTTCCGAGATCTCTGAAGTATCCAGGGCCCTTCTTGGCGTATCTATGCTCACGACTAGTACCTTATGTTCATGAGCCCAGATCTGCATACTACTGCCGGAAAGATTGAAGACCTCCGGGAAAAAATTGATGAAGCTGTCCACGCCGGTTCTGCTCGAGCAGCCCAAAGGCAGCATGGCAAAGGCAAGGGCACCGCTCGTGAACGAATTGAGATGCTTGTTGATGCGGATTCATTTACCGAAATTGATGAGTTCGCGCGACATCGCGCACAGAACTTTGGCATGGAGAAGAACCGCCCTTATGGAGACGGCGTAGTCATTGGTACAGCAACTGTCGATGGACGTCCCATTGCGCTCTACTCACAAGACTTCACTGTGTTTGGCGGTTCACTCGGAGAAGTTCACGCGGATAAAATCGTCAAGATTGCTGAATTTGCGCTGAAGTCAGGAATTCCCCTGATTGGGATTAATGACTCTGGTGGAGCCAGAATTCAAGAAGGAGTTGCATCCCTTAACGGCTATGGAAAGATCTTCAGACTGAATACACGCTCATCTGGAGTTATCCCTCAGATTTCTTTGATCCTTGGCCCATGCGCTGGTGGCTCTGCATATTCACCTGCGCTTACTGACTTCACCGTTATGGTGAAGGAGACATCCAACATGTTTATTACCGGTCCTGATGTAATTAAAACTGTAACTGGTGAAGATGTTGGAATGGAGGAACTTGGAGGTGCATTTACCCATGCTACAAAGTCTGGCAATGCGCATTACATGGCTGACTCTGAGGCAGATGCAATTGATTATGTGAAGGCGCTGCTCTCTTATCTGCCTTCAAATAATATGGATGGTTCTCCTGTTCTACCTCCCACGCAAAATCTAGATAAAAGCACATCGGATACAGCCCTTAATGCGCTCATTCCAGATAGCCCTAATCAGCCTTATGACATGAAAAAATTGATTGAAGCCATTGTTGATGAGGGTGAATATCTTGAAGTTCACGCCCTCTATGCGCCCAATATCGTTGTGGCTTTTGCTCGTATCGAAGGTCAATCTGTTGGAATCATTGCTAATCAGCCATCGCAATTAGCTGGAACTCTAGATATTAATTCATCTGAGAAAGCCGCACGATTCTTACGTTTCTGCGATGCTTTTAATATTCCAATACTCACTCTCGTGGATGTCCCGGGATTTATGCCTGGAACAGAACAAGAATGGAATGGAATAATTCGCCGTGGAGCAAAGTTGCTTTATGCGTATGCCGAGGCTTCGGTGCCACTCGTAACTCTAATCACCCGTAAGGCCTACGGGGGTGCCTTTATCGTTATGGGATCTAAGTATCTTGGTAGCGATATCAACTTTGCATGGCCTAGCGCAGAGATCGCAGTTATGGGTGCCCAAGGTGCCGTCAATATTCTCTACCGCAAAGATTTAGCTGAGGCTAAAGATCAGGATGCAAAGCGAGCGGAATTAATAACTGAGTACACCGAAAAATTCTCAAATCCTTACCTGGCTGCAGAACGTGGCACAATCGATAGCGTTATTGAACCTGAGGATTCTCGCCAGTACATCACTAAAGCCTTCCGCACGCTCAAGACAAAGCGCGATACTTTGCCGGCGCGTAAGCATGGAAATATTCCACTCTAGCAATGAAATTTACCGTCACATCGGGCAATCCAACTCCCGAAGAAATTCTTGCGCTTCAAGCAGTTTTGGCTCACCATAAATCTGTCCAGCTTACGCCTGTAATAAAGCGAAGTATCTTTGGTAGACCGCAACTTCGGCAACCGCTATCACGACAAATTACCTTCGGCGCACGAAAGCAAAGCTAGATGCCACGTATCGTCCTTGCTTCGCAGTCGACTTCCCGCCGTCGATTACTTGAAGATGCTGGGCTTAAGCCAACAATAATCGTAAGTCATGTAGATGAAGAGACCGAATTTTTCAATGCGTTAACTCCAGAAGATATGGTGGTTGCGCTAGCTATTTCTAAAGCACATACAGTACGAGAGATGATTGATTACCCTGCGATTGTTATCGGTTGTGATTCAACTTTTGATGTAGATGGAGTTTCATTTGGAAAACCAGGAACTCCAGAAATCGCAATCGCACGCGCCAGGCGGATGAGTGGGCGCTCAGGCTTGCTGCATACTGGGCACTGCATTATTGATACTGAAAAAGGGATTGAAATCGCAGATCGCGTGACAACAAAAGTTACCTTTAGTCACATGACAGATGTCGAGATTGCAGATTACGTTGCATCAGGTGAACCCTTGCACGTTGCAGGTGGCTTCACCCTTGATGGCTTTGGCTCTGCATTTATTCCACTTATCGAAGGCGATTACACCAATGTAGTCGGAATTTCGATGCCATTCTTAAGACTAGCGATGAATCAACTTGGTTACTCTTGGCCTCAGGTAAAGGAGATGCGATGAAGAGAGTTTTGATTGCAAATCGGGGAGAAATAGCTCTTCGCGTTATCCGTGCATGCAAAGACCACGGAATTGAATCCGTTGCCATCTATTCAGATGAGGATCGAGATGCTCTACATGTGCAGAGCGCGGATTTCGCTTACGCACTTAATGGTCTTGTTGCAAAAGATACTTATCTCAATATTGCTAAAATTATTGCACTTGCAAAGCAAGCAGGCGCCGATTCCGTGCATCCAGGTTATGGATTTCTCTCTGAGAACGCAGACTTTGCCCAAGCAGTACAAGATGCTGGGCTTATTTGGATCGGTCCACCTCCAGCGGCAATCAGTGCGCTCGGCGATAAAGTTTCGGCTCGTCGAATTGCCGCTAAAGCTGGGGCGCCACTTGTAGCAGGAACAAAAGATCCAGTAACAGGACATGAAGAAGTGGTTGCATTTGCAAAAGAATATGGACTGCCAGTTGCGATCAAGGCAGCATTTGGTGGTGGCGGACGTGGACTTAAAGTTGCACGGACAATGGAGGAAATTCCAGAGCTCTATGCCTCCGCAGTCCGTGAAGCGATTGCCGGGTTTGGTCGCGGAGAATGCTTCGTCGAGCGTTATTTGGATAAGCCTCGACATGTTGAGACTCAAGTTTTAGTAGATAAACATGGCCATGCAGTTGTTGTCTCTACGCGTGATTGCTCACTGCAGCGTCGCCACCAGAAATTAGTAGAGGAAGCCCCGGCTCCATTTCTCACCGATGCCCAAAATGAAGAGCTATACCGTTCAAGTAAGGCAATTATGAAAGAGGCTGGCTATATAGGAGCTGGCACCTGTGAATTTCTTATCGGTCTCGACGGGACTATTTCATTCTTGGAAGTAAATACACGCTTACAAGTCGAACACCCCGTCTCTGAAGAAGTTACTGGTATCGACTTAGTGCGCGAGCAATTCCGAATTGCTATGGGAGAAAGTCTTGGATTTGATGATCCGGTAGTTCGCGGTCATTCAATTGAATTTCGAATCAATGGTGAAGATCCTGGTCGCTCATTCCTGCCAGCGCCAGGTCGAATTACTTCGTGGAATATTCCAACTGGACCTGGCGTGCGAGTAGATGCAGGTTTTCGCAATGGTGATGTAATCGGCGGAAACTTTGATTCACTGCTAGCAAAATTAATCGTTACAGGTGCAACCCGAGAGCAAGCTATCGAGCGGGCGCGACGTGCGCTTGCTGAGTTTGAAGTCGGTGGTCTTGCGACCGCACTTCCATTCCACCGCGCGATTCTTGAAGATCCTGCATATGCCAAAGAATTTAAAGTTTACACAAGCTACATAGAAAGTGAGTTTGTTAACGAGATTCCTGCATTTGAGTCCTCGGAAAGTGCGATAGAGACTCATGTTGCTGCTGAAAAGCTGATTGCTGAAGTCAATGGAAAGCGATTTGAAATTCTGGTTCATGCCCCTGAGCCTGTCGTTAAGCGACATCGAGCTAAGAAATCTTCTTCCGGAGCCTCAACTGGCACTTCACTCTCCAGTCCTATGCAGGGTACGGTTGTAAAGATTGCTGTAAGCGAGGGACAAGCGGTTGAAGCCGGAGATCTCGTCATCGTGTTAGAGGCGATGAAGATGGAGCAACCACTGAATGCACATAAGAGCGGTGTGATAAGAAACCTAAAGGCAGTAATCGGTGAAACAGTGTCAAGCGGCGCTGTTCTCTGTGACATTATTCAGGCATGACTTCTACTGAACTTCTTTACTCTGATCCGCTAGCTGCTGCCTCGAAGGCAGCTCACGAGATCGCAGAACGCACAGGCGTTGCGTCGCACGATGTAGCTCTCGTTATGGGCTCAGGCTGGGTAACGGCCGCGGACGCTCTTGGGGCTCCAGTTTACGAATGCGATGCGCATGAACTGACTGGATTTATGGCTCCCGCAGTTGAAGGGCACTCGGGGAAAGTACGTTCATATGAAATCACCGAGGGTGGCAAAACTGTACGAGCGCTCGTATTTCTTGGTCGTACACATCTCTATGAAGGTAAAGGCATGGAACCTGTTGTGCATGGGGTTCGCACAGCGGTAAAGGCTGGCTGCAAAGTTGTAATACTCACCAATGCTTGTGGCGGGATTAATACCTCATACACGGTAGGTCAACCAGTAATTATTCGCGATCATATTTCATTAACAGCTGCTTCTCCGCTCTCGGGTGCAACATTTATCGATCTTACTGATCTGTACAGCAAGAGAATCCGTGAGATTGTAAAGAAGGAAGATTCATCTCTGACTGAAGGCGTATATGTACACTGGCGTGGTCCGACGTATGAAACACCTGCGGAAATTTTGATGATGCGCACAATGGGCGCAGATCTAGTCGGAATGTCTACCGTTCCGGAAGCAATTGCAGCCCACGCTCTTGGTGCCGAAGTACTTGGTATTTCACTAGTTACAAATGCTGCCGCAGGAGTCACCGGAGAAAAATTGAACCATGAAGAAGTTATCGCTGAAGGAAAAGCTGCAGCAGATCGCATGGGTTCACTCCTTAAATCAACTATTCCAAAACTCGTTTAACACCGATAATCTCTATCCATGAATGCATCATTGCGCGCGGAAATCGAGCTATGGATTGCAGATGACCCTGATCCAGTAACTGCGACTCAACTGCAAGAAATGCTCGATAGCGGTGATGAAGGTGTTCTTGCTCAACACTTCAATGGTTTTCTTCAATTTGGTACTGCAGGACTGCGTGGGCCAATAGGTCCTGGGCCATCGTGCATGAATCGTGCAGTCGTGGGCCGAACTGCTGCCGGGCTTGCTGCATATATGAAAAAGCGTGGCATGAGTAAGGTCGTAATAGGCCGAGATGCTCGCTACGGCTCCGAGGATTACACATTAGAAACCGCTGAAATCATGAGTGGCGCCGGTATGGATGTACAGATACTTCCAAGACCGCTGCCTACGCCGGTTTTGGCATATGCAACTCAGTTTCTGCGTTGTGATATTGGCATTATGGTTACCGCCAGCCATAACCCTCCGCAAGATAACGGATACAAGGTTTATATAGGTCCTGCTGCAGACGGCATTGATTACTATGCTTCGCAAATAATTAGCCCAACAGATGAATTTATTGCAACCGAGATTGCTTCAATAACATCACTCAAAAAACAGCCTCGCGGTAGCGCGTGGACGATTCTTGGCGAGGAGGTAATCTCTGGATACATATCAGAGACAGCTAAATTAGCGCCGCATCCGAGAGATCTTAAAATTGTCTATACGGCAATGCATGGAGTTGGAACTGAAACGATCCAACGGGTCTTTAACCACGCAGGCTTTGCAACTTTGATTTTGGTAGATGAGCAATGCACGCCTGATCCAGATTTTCCAACAGTTTCTTTTCCTAACCCCGAAGAACCTGGGGCGATTGATCTGGCATTGAAAAAGGCTCGTGATTTCGGTGCAGATTTAGTTATCGCCAATGACCCAGACGCGGATCGATGTGCTGCAGCAATTAATGACCCAGTAGTAGGTTGGCGCATGTTGCGTGGCGATGAACTTGGAATCATTTTTGGTGAATGGATTGCCCGTACTCAACCACAAGGGGTATTTGGGAACTCTATAGTCTCCTCATCAGCCCTTCGTAAAATCAGCGCTCACTATGGCATCCCCTTTCAAGAAGTTCTCACGGGGTTCAAATGGCTTGCTAAAATTAGAAATCTTTCATTTGGTTACGAAGAAGCCATTGGATATGCAGTTGATGCCAAGACGGTTAATGATAAAGATGGAATTTCCGCAGCTTTGTTTTTAGCCCAAATAACGAGCGATCTCAAGGACGATGGGCTAACGCTCTCTGACCTACTTAATCAGGTGTGGGATCGTCATGGATTTCATGGAACGGAACAGATTTCTATCCGTGTCTCAGATATCTCAGCAATCTCTGCAGTTCTTAATTCGCTTCGAAAGACCCCTCCTTCGCATATTGCCGGACGCAAGGTCGAATCTATTGATGATCTTGCAACGCCTACAGATGGGCTTCCGCCTACAGAAGGGCTGCGTTTATGGCTTTCTGGCGGTATTCGGGTGATTATTCGTCCATCTGGAACAGAGGCCAAGATGAAGTGTTATATCGAGGTTATTACGAAGACGTCGGATGAATCACAGAAATTACTCGACGAGATACGCATACCTCTGAAAGAATTACTCTCGTGAGTTTTCTTCGATCCGTGCTGAAATAGCCTACTTCAGAGAAAACTACCTTTTGTTACCGAGATAGCTTTTCAGCTAGAGCCGCGGCCTTGTTAATTTCGTCTGCCTGTAGAACGAGTCCTCTCGAGAAGACGGCGAACTCAATTCCTCCGCCCGCAATTCCATAACTTCGCCCATAAATTCCGGCATCAGCATCCAAGATATCCAGATACTGCCTATCGGCGACAGAAAGAGCTACAACATCGTAAATTGCTTTATCAACCCGTTTGATAACTGAGGCGATAAGAAATTTCTTAGTTGAATCGGTGACGCTAACATATTGATCAGGTTCGATATTGATAAAACCAATAGTAGGTCCCTTCTTCTTCTTTGCATTGCGCAGCACAATTGCGCCCAAAATAGCTGAATCAGAACCTTGAGTGGCGACAAAAATTACATCTGCCCCAGCTTTTATCACTTGGTTGGTAGCAATCGCATATGAGCCTGAAACATATTTAACGATTGGAATTACTTTCTTCTTGCTTGCAAAGACACCAGCCGAGAAACCATTTTTAAATAGGTCCGCCTGATCGGTGTTTGCGATCATTGCCACTTTACCTGTTTTGGAAACTTGAGCTGCACTAAAACCTGCCAGATAAGCGCCTTGAATATCGGCAAAGACTAATGAAGTCACATTGAGTAAAGGGACGCTTGCATCATTGACAATCGCAAAATGGGTATCAGGATATTCAACTGCAAGTATCTGAAGCGTTGACGCATATCCACTGCCAATTGCAATAATGGGATTGCAATTTTTAGTGATGAGAGTACGAATTCTCTTTTCTCGATCAGAAGATGTGCCATCCGTTACGACTGCTTCTAGCGTGAAATTGAATTCCTTATGGGCTTTCTCAAGACCCGCAGCTGTAGCGTCATTAAAGGATTTATCTCCACGGCCACCAATATCGTAGGCAACTCCTACTCTCAGATTGGGCGCTGCAACTGATGTCAGAGGGGTAAGGAGCGTCCCGATAAGGAGTATTGCCAGAGCTAATCGCGCCTTCATCAGAGGACAACTCCTAAGTTCTTATAGGTTGTCTCTATCGTTTTCTCTGCGACTGTTCGAGCTTTTTCTGAACCTTGATGCAATATTGTAAGCAGGTGAGCTTCATCCTCGAGGAGTTCTAGAGCCGTTGCTCTAATGGGACGTAGGTATTCAACAACTACATCGGCAACTACTGCCTTAAAATCTCCGTAGCCCTTGCCTGCAAATTCATTTTCTAACTCTTCAATTGTCATACCTGATAGCGCTGAGTGGATAGTGAGCAAATTGCTAATGCCGGGTTTTTCGACTGCGTCGTACTTAATTTCACGGCCCGCATCAGTTATGGCGCTCTTAATCTTCTTGAGATTTGCCTCTGGCGTATCCATAATTTCAATAACCCCAGCTACAGCCCCTGATGATTTGCTCATCTTGGAAGTTGGATCTTGAATATCATTAATTTTTGCAGCGCTCTTGAGAATATATGCCTCGGGAAGTTGGAATGTCTGCCCGTAGCGAGAATTGAATCGTCCCGCTAAATCACGTGTGAGTTCGATATGTTGACGTTGATCTTCTCCGACCGGCACGAAATCTGCTTGATAAAGAAGGATGTCTGCAGCTTGTAACATCGGATAAGTGAAGAGTCCGACTCGAGCAGAGTCAGAACCTGCCTTGGAAGATTTATCCTTGAATTGAGTCATACGGCTTGCTTCACCAAAGCCAGTCATGCACTCCATGATCCAACCCAACTGATTATGTTGGTGCACTTGAGATTGTACAAAGAGAGTCGATTTATCAGGAGAAATTCCTAGGGCCAGCAACTGTGCAGCCGAAGCCAGTGTGCGTTGACGTAATAGAGCTGGATCTGTTTCGATTGTTAGCGCATGCAAATCAACAATGCAGTAAAAGGCGTCGTGGCCATTTTGGAGTTCTACCCACTGCTTGAGCGCGCCTAAATAATTTCCGAGATGGAAGGAACTACTCGTTGGTTGTATGCCAGATAGAACTCTCTTCATGGATGTAATTCTCGCATGGACTAGTAGTTGCGCGAGATTAATAGTCGGCCAGCGCGCTTGCCTTCCATAGAACTGACTGTGATTCGCACTCCATTGACTCCGACAATATCTCCCTCAACAGGGATTCTGCCAAGAAAATTCATCACAAAGCCACTGGCTGTTTCATAAGGACCATCAGGCAGCTCAATTCCGGTCTCTTGCAGTAAGTCTTCTAAGGAGATCAGTCCATCGACCTCAAAATCACCTGTGTGAGCCTCTTGTGAAACTTCAGCCTCATCACCGTCATACTCATCTCGAATATCGCCAATCAAGGTCTCAACTAAATCTTCAAGAGTGACGATTCCATCTGTTCCGCCGTATTCATCGAGAACGATTGCTAAATGTTGCCTTTGGCTACGCATCTCAGTCAGGGCAGGCAAAATCCCTTTCGTTCCTGGTAAGTACATAATGTTGCGAGCAAGCTCCTGAATTTTGGCATTAGTTGTTGCAAGAGATGTATCAAGCAAATCTCGCACGTGGATAAAGCCAATGACTTCATCCGTGGAGCCACGAACTACCGGATAGCGAGAGTGGGCTTTCTCGATTGCGAGCGCAATTGCTTTGCCGACAGTTAGTGAGGCATCCATGAAATCTACTTCTGTACGCGGCACCATGACTTCATGAACCTGTCGTTCGGATGCGTTAAAGACTTCTTCGACGATATCGCGCTCTTCATCAGTAAGAGCTGCATGCCCTGCTACTAGGTCCAGAAGTTCTTCTTCAGAAATCTGCGCCCGCTGTTCCTTGGGGTCTATTCCAAAGAGTCGAAGGACCAGATTGGTTGAATGAGAGAGCACCCAAATAATGGGGCGGAAGAGATTACTGAGGGCCTGAATTACTCCCGCAGATGCAAGCGCAATTTCTTCAGTTTTGTAAAGCGCAAGTCTTTTGGGAACCAATTCACCAAAGACAAGCGAGAAGTAAGCAATAACAAGAGTTACGCCGACAAGGGATGTGGTCCCAGCGGAGTCAACCGGAATTCCAATTCCTTCAAGCCACGGGATTACATAGACTCCAAGTTTTTCAGCGCCTAGGGCTGCAGAGAGAAACCCTGTGACCGTAACGCCCACCTGGAGGGCTGCAAGTAAACGATTTGGGTTGGCTGCAACTTCGGCCACTTTTGCCCCACGTTTGCCGCGAGCTGCAAGCTGTTTGATCTGACTTTCACGAAGTGAGATAAGTGCAATTTCAGCTGCGACAAAGAGCGCACCGAGAAGTATGAGAAGAGCCACCAGGCCGATAGCCGAAAAGAGGGAGCCGCCAGTAGTCAGGGCGGTCGGGTCACTATCCATGATGCGAGAAGTCTAGCCAATGGGCTTCCCAAACGCTTGACCGTGCCATAGCCTTTCCCACGCTGGTCAACCGGCCAGCGCCTTCATCCTCGGACCGTCGGGCACGTACCTGCCCGGATAAGGAAATGTAAAAATGGCATCAGTCGTATTTGAAAATGCTTCACGCATCTACCCAGGCACAACAGCGCCTGCTGTAGATAAGCTCAATCTCACCGTCGCAGATGGTGAATTTCTCGTCCTTGTTGGACCGTCAGGTTGCGGCAAGTCAACATCTCTTCGTATGTTAGCTGGCCTTGAAGAGATCGATGGTGGTCGCGTACTTATCGGTGATCGCGACGTTACAAACGTTGCACCAAAGGATCGCGATATCGCGATGGTCTTCCAGTCATATGCACTTTACCCACATATGACAGTTGCTGAAAATATGGGTTTTGCGCTCAAGATTGCAGGCGTCGATAAGGCAGAGCGTGAGAAGCGGGTGCGCGAAGCTGCAAAGTTGCTCGACCTCGAGCCATATCTAGAGCGCAAGCCAAAAGCTCTTTCAGGTGGACAGCGTCAGCGCGTTGCAATGGGCCGCGCAATTGTTCGCGAACCACAGGTCTTTCTTATGGATGAACCACTTTCAAACCTTGATGCGAAGTTGCGCGTTGCAACTCGTACACAAATCGCGGCGCTGCAGCGTCGACTAGGGATTACAACTGTTTATGTAACCCACGATCAAGTTGAAGCCATGACAATGGGTGATCGCGTTGCAGTTCTTAAAGATGGATTGCTCCAGCAAGTTGATACTCCTCGTAACCTTTATGAAAAACCAGCTAATGCCTTCGTAGCAGGCTTCATCGGATCTCCGGCAATGAACCTACTTATCGCACCAGTATCTGGAGGCAAGGCGCAACTTGGAGATCTCAATATTGACGTTCCTGCATCAACTGGTTCATCTGTCACTGTTGGAATTCGCCCAGAAGGTTTCGTTCCGGCAGAAAAGGGCTTCCACGTACTTGTAGAAGTTGTTGAAGAGCTCGGCTCCGATGCATTTGTCTACGGAAAGCCAGCAGATTCAAACATTCAGTTTGCAAATGCTTCCGATGAAGGCGTTCAGGTAATTGTGCGCTGGGATCCTAAGAACCCACCAAAGCCAGGTCAGACAGTCATTGTTGCAAATGTTCCAGAAGCTGTTCACCTCTTTGATGCGACTTCAGGAGAGCGTATTAATTAATTACTTCATTAAAAAACCCGCTGCCCATATGTGCGGCGGGTTTTTTAATCTACAATTTCTAAAGATCCCCTCAGAACGTGAACTTTGCCAGTCCCATATCGCCGCCATGCATCTGTATAGACGAGAGCAGTATTTTCATCTATTCCCAGCAAAATCGACTCGCTCTCTGAAGGCAAGATAAAGGATGCAACGCGATCGGGTAACCAGCCCAACATCTTGTCATAATGTGGAATCACTTCAATCTCTGGAAGTAGAGCCAACCCAGTGCTGTGGCTCGCTCGCCTTAACCCCATAATTTTTGCGCCAAATGCCATCGCTCCTGCCGAACACCCGGCAAGGGATGTTCCTGATTTCCACTGTTTTACAATTTCGTCCCAGACTGGTGTTCCTGCATAAATCTCTGCAACTCTATGTGGGTCTCCTCCAGAAAAATATATGAGACCAGCACCTTGTAGCTGATCCACAAATTCCAAGTTAAATGCGTCTTCTCGTTCGTGGATAGGCAGGTAGACACACTCGCTACCGATCCGGTCTGCTTGTTCTTGTCCCAAGCGCTGCCACTTCTGACGGCTTTCTTGACCTTCATGAGATGACGCAGTGGGAATCTGAAGAAATCTATTTTCCTTACCCCTGGAAATAGCGAGTTCAAGGAGCTGTCTTTCTAACCCCTGCATCTGTCTTGAATACTCACCAGAACCAACAAGTGCAACTGCACCAAAGTCCTGAGACATTATATTTTTAAGCCATCTCAATTGCGTACTTGCGCAAGCGCATTACGCCATTGCTTTCTTTAAATTTCCATCGATTGAGTTTAGGAATTCTTGGGTCGTTTGATAGGGCGCATCTTTCGAGATGAGCATTGCAAGATCTTTCGTCATTTTTCCTTGCTCAACAGTTTCGATACAAACGCGCTCAAGAGTTGCTGAAAATTCTGCGAGCTCTGCGCTGTCATCGAGCTTTGCGCGGTGTGCTAAACCTTGTGTCCAGGCAAAGATGGATGCAATGGGATTGGTTGAAGTCGCTTTTCCAGCTTGGTGATCGCGATAGTGACGAGTCACCGTTCCGTGAGCTGCCTCAGATTCGCAGACTTTTCCATCGGGAGTCATTAGCACGGAAGTCATCAAACCGAGTGAGCCATACCCTTGCGCGACAGTATCTGACTGAACATCACCGTCGTAGTTCTTGCATGCCCACACATATCCGCCCTCCATGCGAAGTGACATGGCAACCATGTCATCGATAAGTCGGTGCTCGTACCAGATTCCAGCAGCGTCAAATTGAGATTTAAATTCTGCTTGGTAGATTTCTTCGAAGATATCTTTAAAGCGACCGTCATACGCCTTTAGAATTGTGTTCTTTGTAGAAAGATAGACAGGAAACTTTCGGAGAATTCCGTAATTAAGGGACGCACGCGCAAAGTCACGAATTGAATCATCAACGTTATACATAGCAAGTGCTACACCGGAAGATTTGAAATCGTAAACTTCAAATTCTTGAGGGGCAGAACCATCTTCTGGAACATAAGAAAGGGTGAGCTTTCCTGGGCCTGGAACTTTGAAGTCTGTTGCACGGTATTGATCACCAAATGCATGGCGGCCAATCACGATTGGTTTTGTCCAGTGCGGGACTAAACGAGGCACATTGCTGATAATGATGGGCTCGCGAAAGATAACTCCACCAAGAATGTTACGGATGGTTCCGTTAGGAGACTTCCACATCTTCTTGAGTCCAAATTCTTCAACACGAGCTTCATCTGGAGTAATGGTGGCGCACTTAATTCCAACGCCATGCTTTTGAATCGCACGGGCAGAATCGATAGTCACTTGATCATCGGTTGCATCCCGATTTTCCATACCGAGGTCGTAATACTCAAGGTTTACATCGAGGTAAGGAAGGATTAGTGAATCCTTAATAAACTGCCACATGATGCGAGTCATTTCATCGCCATCTAATTCGACAACAGTTCCTTCGACTTTAATCTTTGCCATCTTCTTCTCCCGATAGTGCTTTCTCAGTATTTTGGGTATTTAATGTATTTAAAGTGTTTGAACGTCTGCTTGCTTTGCGCGAACTGCTTCTGCGGCCTCTTTCAGTGATGAGATTTCAGCTTCTGTGAGCTTGCTTTCGACAACCTTACGGATTCCGGTCTTTCCAATTTCGGCTTCTACTCCAAGGTAGACGCCAGAAATGCCGTATTCGCCATCAACCCATGCACAGACTGGCATAACAGCACCAGAATCCTCAATGACTGCCTTTGCCATACGAGCCGCTGCTGCAGAGGGGGCATAGTAAGCAGAACCAGTTTTAAGAAGAGCTACGACTTCAGCGCCACCATTACGCGTGCGATCCACGAGTTCATCTATCTCGGTTTGTGACAACTTCTCTGAAAGTGCAACGCCATTGACTGTGCAACGACTAGGAACTGGAACCATCGTGTCACCGTGCGAGCCGAGAGTGAGAGTTTTAACTGATCCAACTTCCACGCCAAGTTTCTCAGCTACGAAATTTGTAAAGCGAGCAGTATCAAGCATTCCTGCCTGACCCATCACGCGATTCTTTGGAAAATTAGATGCAATCTGGGCAAGTGCTGTCATTTCATCCAATGGATTTGAAACAACAATGATCACTGCATTAGGGGAATGCTTTGCAATATTTTCTGCAACACCGCGAACGATTCCTGCATTGACTCCGATCAGGTCCATACGGCTCATTCCAGGCTTACGCGGGAGTCCTGCTGTAATAACTACAACATCAGAGTTAGCTGTCTTTTCATAACCAGCACCCTCTGGAGTAGTTCTCGCGCCCGTAATTTTTGTTTCGAAACCTTCGATGGAACGCGACTGATTCATATCAAGAGCCAAACCTTCGGGCTTGCCTTCGACGATATCTGTTAGTACCACTTCATCGAAGATGTTGTACTCAGCAAGGCGAAGAGCTGTCGTTGAACCGTAGAATCCTGCACCTACCACAGTGACTTTCTTAGTCATAGCGTCCCCTTTTATGGTTATTGATATATCTTGACGTCGAGAGAACTCTACAACCCCTTTGGTAGAGCTATTGCCAGCCCCAACAGAACAATTGCGATTGCCAGCGGTAAATAACGCTCGATTCGACGCTTTTCCCAATGAGAGAGAGCAATCACACCCGTGCCCACAGCAATCAGAATTGCTCCTGTTCGCACAAGGCCGCAAACACCGAAAATTACACCGATAGCTATCCCAGCATATGCGGCCTGACTCCGAATCTCACTTATCGTTCGCATGCATCGACCACATTTGTAAGGAGCATCGCCCGCGTCATTGGACCTACGCCACCTGGCATTGGTGCGATGAAGGCAGCGACGGTAGATACTCCAGGATCAACATCTCCCAATAATCCAGATTCTGTACGTGATATTCCAACATCTATAACGGTCGCCCCCGATTTAACCATCTCCGCTTTAAGGAAGTGAGCCTTACCAATTGCTGCAACGATAATATCTGCACGCATGGTATGAATTGTTAAATCTTTTGTACCGGTATGTGTCAAGGTTACCGTTGCATTCTCTTGCTTGCGAGTTAATAAAAGACCGAGAGGTCTGCCTACAGTTAAACCTCGGCCAATGACGACTACTTCTGCTCCAGATAGTGCAATCTTGTAGTGGTTGATGAGTTCAATGATTCCTTGCGGAGTGCAAGGAAGCGGTGCTTCATAACCTGCAACGAGTCGACCAAGGTTCATGGGATGTAAACCATCTGCATCTTTTGCAGGATCTATAGATTCAAGAATTACTTGGGTGTCAATTCCTTGTGGAAGTGGTAACTGAACGATGTAACCAGTGCATTCCCTCGCTGTATTGAGATCTTTGATGGCTGCAAGTACATCTGCTTGAGTTGCTGACTTAGGAAGATCGATGCGAATTGAGGCAATTCCGACCTCTTGGCAATCGCGGTGTTTGCCAGCCACATAGGAATGTGATCCAGGATCATCGCCTACTAAAACTGTGCCAAGACCTGGCGTGATTCCTTGCTCTTTCAGGGCTGCAGTGCGTACTGCCAAATTGGCCTTGATAGTTGTGGCAAGTGCTTTGCCATCAAGAATCTGTGCGCTCATGGTGTAATCCTATTGCTTGCCTTATGCGTGGGAGAAATGTCGAGTGCCCGTGAAGAACATTGCTACCCCAGCCTGCGCAGCTGCGGCGATTACCTCCTCATCTCGCACACTGCCACCTGGCTGAACTATCGCCACAACACCAGAGGCTGTCAGAATTTCAAGGCCATCAGTAAATGGGAAGAATGCATCAGATGCCGCAACACTTCCTGCTGCTCGCTCTCCAGCTCTAGCAACGGCAAGTTTTGCAGAATCTACACGGTTTACCTGCCCCATTCCGATTCCAACAGCTGCTCCATCTTTTGCAAGAAGAATCGCATTGCTCTTTACTGAACGCACTGAACGCCATGCAAAGGCAAGATCTAACAAAACTTCCTTTGATACTGGGGTTCCGGTTACCTGCTTCCAATTTTTCGGATTATCTCCTGTGGCATTGATTAGATCTGTTTCTTGCAGGAGTACCCCCCCGGAAACTGGGCGGATCTCGAGTGGGGTAATACGAGATTGCGTACATGTAAGGATACGAATTGAAGGTTTTTTCTTCAAAATTTCAAGTGCTGCCGGTTCGTAGTCAGGAGCAATGACGACTTCTGTAAATATCTGTGCAAGTTGCCGTGCCATATCAACTGACACTTTCCGGTTGGAGGCGACGACGCCGCCAAATGCTGAAACCGGGTCGCAGGCATGTGCCTTTGCATAAGCAGTTGCAATATTGATGCCAATCGCAATTCCACATGGATTTGCATGTTTAATAATTGCAACACATGGCTCAATGTGATCGAGCGCAGCCCGCCAGGCAGCATCTGCATCTGTGTAATTATTAAATGACATTTCTTTTCCATGTGATTGGAGAGCGCTCACAATGCCAACCGGACCACCACGATAGATAGATGCCTTCTGATGTGGGTTCTCACCGTAGCGCAGAGAATCCTGGCGGTTAAAGATAAGTCCAAACCAATCTGGAATCTCAAGACTTGTCTGTGTGCCTAGCCAGCTTGCAATTGTCAGGTCATACTCGGCAGTAGTTCTAAATACTTCAAGTGCTAAAGCGCGACGTTCATCTTCGGTAAAACCACCAGCCTTGATCGATTTGATGACATGCTCGTATTGCGACTCTTTGCAGACAACTGCAACCGATCCATGATTTTTAGCAGCGCCTCGTAGCATTGATGGTCCGCCAATATCTATCTGTTCGATGCATTCTGCAAAATCCGCAGATGATGCAATTGTTGAAGCAAATGGGTAGAGATTAATGACGACGAGATCGAATGGAGCAATATCAAGTTCGGCAATTGCTGCAACATGCTCTGGGTTATTCTGATCTGCAAGAATTCCAGAGTGAATTTTTGGATGAAGCGTCTTGACGCGCCCGCCCATAATTTCAGGAAAACCTGTGTAGCTACTTACTTCAGTAACTGAAATTCCAGCAGCTTGCAAGGTCTTTGCAGTCGAGCCGGTAGAAAGAATTTCTACACCGGCTTCAAAAAGACATTTACCTAGTTCGAGCAATCGATCTTTCTCGTAGACGCTAACGAGAGCTCGTCGGATAGGTTTGCGCTCAGCCAATGGTCTTCTCCAACTTTGGTAACAAGGATTTAATGGTCGCCACTATGAGACCTCGTTCGACAATCTTAATGCGCTCATGCAAAGTGGCTTCAGTATCTCCTGAGTATATTCTCACCCGTTCGTGGGCAATGACTTGGCCAGTATCAAGGCCCCCATCTACCCAGTGAATGGTAGTTCCCGTCTCAGGGACTTGAGCAGCTAGCGCATCTCGCACTGCGTGAGCTCCAGGAAAGAGCGGGAGCAGAGATGGATGGCTATTAATTATTTTAAAGCGGTTAGTAATTCTTTCCGACAGAACTCTCATGAAACCTGCACAGACCACGAGATCGGGTTTCAGGGCTGCAATAAGAGTTTCAACTTCGCGATCCCATTCTGTACGATCGGCCATCATAGGTACTGTAAAAGTTTCAATATGTGCGCTATGAGCTCGATCTAAAACGTGCGCACCTGCTTGATCTGTAATCACCGCAACAATATCGGCACCAAGATGTGCATCAATTATTGCTTGCGTCAGAGTCCCGCTTCCTGAAGCCAAAATTACTATTCGTTTCATCGAACTCTACGATTCATGATGAGCGCAGTTACAACAGCCCCAATGGCTACCTCACTGACCACAGAAAGAGAGAACTTCCAGATTGAGACTCCCATCGCACCCATTTCAGATGTGATCAGAGATCCGCTTGCTAAATATGAAGTCAGAATTAATCCAACCACTACGAATAGATAACTCTGAATCAACGTTGTTATACCGAAGGCAAGCGCCCATCGAGTGAGTAGAAACCCAAGAAAGATAAAGAATACAATACCGAGAAGAGCTAGCGGATGAGGACCGGTTGGAAGAACTCCAAGTAAAGGCAGGACCGGAATCTGACCTAAGTGATACCAGATTGGAGAAATCAAAGTTCCCGCACCAACTGCTAGTCCAGTTCCTGAAAAATAAGCAGCAAGTGAAATTGCAGCATTGGGAAGATAGAGAATATTGAGAAACAATAAGAGTGTGCCACCAAAGAAGCCTGGCTCGAGTGAGAGCGTGATGTCCTCAACCTGAGAAAAATTAGCCAGAATGAGAATTGCAAGAACGATAAGTGAGGTTCCAATAATAATTGAGAGTATGCGTACTGCGAATTTCAAAGGCCGAGAAGGAGTCACTCGATGCCCTGCAGTTAGCGTTGTTAAAAGGGCGATAAAGAAGGCAAATATTGGCGCTAGATACCATTGCGGAGTCACGGCAGGAGATTTACTTATAAATGCAAGTATGGTCACCAGGATTGCATATTGAACCGAGAAAATTATTCGAACTCCATTGATATCGTGAAAGTCGCCCTGCAATCGATCGAGGGCTCGGTTAAAGGTAGATCGCATTGCAAAAAAGATAAGCATGACTCCACCAATAGGCAAGAAGGTGAAATAGCCTGTAAGGCCAGTGGGAGGTAGAGCTAATTGAAAAGGTATCTGATGCGCACCTAACCAAATCCAGACTGCTCCGCGAATTGGATCAGTCGTACTTCCGGTTGCGCTACCCGCAGTTGCCCACGCAATAAGAGATATAAATGAGAATGGAAGCAGAAGTAAAGCTGCAGTACGTATTACATGCGACAACGAGACCGAAAGGACGCGTTGCATGATCGAATTAGCGACCTAGGATGTCGCGCATCAATTGCGCAGTTTCACTTGGGGTCTGACCAACTTTTACACCGGCAGCTTCGAGGGCATCCTTCTTTGCCTGCGCAGTTCCTGAAGAGCCAGAGACAATGGCGCCTGCATGTCCCATCGTCTTACCTTCAGGAGCGGTAAAGCCTGCAACATAACCAACGACAGGCTTGGTGACGTACTCTGAGATAAATGCTGCGGCTCGCTCTTCTGCGTCTCCTCCGATTTCACCAATCATCACAATAGACGTTGTATCAGGATCATCTTGGAAAGCACGCAGGCAATCGATGTGTGTAGTTCCGATTATAGGATCTCCACCAATTCCCACTGCTGTTGAGAATCCGATATCACGAAGCTCATACATCATTTGATATGTAAGAGTTCCTGACTTAGAAACAAGACCGATAGGGCCTCTCTTTGTAATATCTGCAGGAATGATGCCGACATTAGATTGTCCAGGGCTAATCAAACCTGGACAGTTAGGTCCAATGATTTGCGTGCCACCTTTTTGTAGCGAGTAAGCATAGAAATATGCAGAATCATGTACTGGAATGCCTTCTGTAATTACTACCACTAAAGGCATCTTCGCATCAATAGCATCAATAACTGCAGCCTTCGCAAATTTCGGCGGAACGAAAACTACAGAAACGTTGGCGCTTGTTGCCGCCATTGCTTCGGCGACTGTATTAAATACTGGAAGTGAAACGCCTTCGATCTCGACTACTTGACCACCCTTGCCTGGCGTTACTCCGCCAACAACTTTGGTACCAGATGCCAACATGCGTCGAGTGTGCTTAGTGCCTTCAGATCCAGTCATACCTTGCACAATGACTTTACTCGTTGAGTTTATAAAGATAGACATTACTTTGCCGCCAATTCTGCAGCGCGAGATGCTGCTCCATCCATAGTTTCAGCTTGCTCTACCAAAGGATGGTTCGCAGACTTAAGAATTGCGCGTCCTTCAAGAACGTTATTTCCATCTAATCGAACAACGATTGGCTTGGTGGCTTTTGCTCCCAAAAGTTCAAGAGCCTGCACGATTCCGTTTGCAACCGCATCACACGCTGTAATGCCACCGAATACATTGACGAAGACGCTCTTTACATCTGGGTCTCCAAGAATAATTGAGAGGCCATCTGCCATTACCTGCGCTGATGCTCCTCCGCCGATATCGAGGAAGTTGGCAGGAAGCATTCCACCGAATTTTTCACCGGCATATGCCACGACATCGAGAGTTGACATGACAAGTCCTGCGCCGTTTCCGATGATTCCAACTTGCCCATTATCAAGCTTTACGTAATTTAGATTCTTTTCTTTTGCAGCAGCCTCGAGAGCATTTGCTGTTGCTTGATCCACGAGCGCTTCATGATCTGGTTGGCGAAATTCAGCATTCTCATCGAGTGAGACCTTGCCATCGAGAGCTACAACTCGACCATCTTCTGTCTTAACGAGCGGATTGACTTCGACCAAAGTCGCATCTTCACTCTGGAATGTCTCCCAAAGCTTGACCAATACATCGGCTACTTGGCCAGCAACATCATCGGGGAATTGTGCCTGTGTCACAATTTCCGTCGCCTTTGCAAGTGAAATTCCATCGACTGCGCTAATTGGAACCTTCGCCAATTTTTCAGGAGCCGTGCGAGCAACTTCTTCAATATCCATTCCACCAGCAACGGAAGCCATAACAAGGAAGGTTCGATTAGAACGATCGAGAAGGATAGAAACATAATATTCAGCAGCAATAGGAGCTGCTTGGGCAATCATCACTTTATGAACAGTATGGCCTTTGATATCCATGCCAAGAATTGCACTTGCCTTTTCAAATGTATCTGCGGCATCTAATGCAAGTTTGACGCCACCTGCCTTTCCACGTCCACCTACTTTCACCTGCGCCTTAACGACAACCTTGCCACCCATGGAAGCTGCTGCATCGCGTGCTTGCTCGGGGGTCGTTGCAACCGCTCCCTTTAAAACTGGAACCTTATGTTTTTCAAAAAGATCGCGTGCTTGGTATTCGTAGAGATCCACGTAGGCTCCTTATTGATGCGGGACAAGTACTTGCAACTTGATAGAGCCCAATCCTAAGTGTTTATTTACAGTGTTGTGACAGGTGCGTAGCGCAAGAGAAGGCGTTTATCGCCATATTGGCCGAAATTGATGGTCGCCTCAGATTTATCACCTTCACCAGCAAGAGCCACAACTGTTCCAAGACCGAATGTGTCATGTGACACACGCTGGCCGATCTCAAGAACCATCGCAGTCGATTTCCTGCCGGTGGCACGCGGTGGCGGTCCTGATGGAAGGCGAGATTTCTTGACTGCCGATGAAGAGGTAAATGTGCTACGACCTTCGTTCTTCCATTCAATTAATTCACTGGGGATTTCATCGAGAAAACGAGAGCCTGGGTTGTACTTGGGAGTTCCGAAGGTAAGTCGATACTCGGCTCGTGAAATGTAAAGTCGTTTTTCTGCGCGAGTAAGACCTACGTAGGCTAGGCGACGTTCTTCTTCAATCTCTTTTGGATCATCGAGTGTGCGAGCATGAGGAAAGATTCCGTCCTCCATGCCTGTTAGAAAAACAGTAGGGAATTCAAGACCCTTGGCGGTATGCAGAGTCATCAAGGTGACAACTCCTCCATGGTCGGTACCGTCAGGAATGTCATCGGCATCTGCCACAAGTGAAACCTTTTCAAGGAAACCCGAGAGTGATATTTCCTCATCTTCACCTAGCTCTTCAAATGATCGCTCTTCATATTCCATCGATGCTGAAACAAGTTCCTTTAGGTTCTCAACACGCACTTCATCTTGGGGATCTTTACTGGCCTCGAGTTCGGTTAACAGTCCAGATTGTTCGAGTACGGCTTCGATAATGACTGATGGTTTTGTCTTTGCTTCAACGAGAGTTTGTAGGGCTACCAACATGGATGAAAAAGTCGCGATTGATTGAGCGGCTTTTTTAGGTACCGACGGTGCTTCAGAGACTCGAAGGAGCGCGTTCCAGAAAGAGATGCCCTGTGCTTGCGCGAAAATTTCAACTTCTTCCAAGGCGCGATCGCCTATACCGCGCTTAGGCAAGTTAATTATCCGACGTAAGGAAACTTCATCGTCAGGGTTAGCTAGAACTCGAAGGTAAGCGAGTAGATCCTTTACCTCTTTACGCTCGTAGAAGCGAAGCCCGCCAACTACTTTATAAGGGATCGCAGCGCGCATAAAAATTTCTTCGAAGATACGTGACTGCGCATTGGTGCGGTAGAAGACGGCCGTATCGCCCGGATTGGAGTGGCCCATGTCCTGCAGGGATCGAATTTCGTCCTTCACAAATTCTGCTTCGTCATATTCGGATTCAGCAACGTATCCAACAAGTGGAGCTCCAGAACCTGATTCTGACCAGAGGTTCTTCTCCTTTCTTGATTCGTTCTTAGTGATGACGGCATTTGCAGCATTTAAGATATTTTGCGTAGAACGGTAATTTTGTTCGAGAAGCACTGTTGTAGCGTTTGGATAATCAACTTCAAATTGCAAAATATTACGGATGGTTGCTCCACGAAAGCCGTAGATAGATTGATCGGCATCGCCCACGACGCAAAGTTCAGCCAAGGCAAATCCATCTCCTTCGACTCCGGTGAGCTCTTTGATGAGCATATATTGAGCATGATTAGTATCTTGATATTCATCGACCAAAATATGGCGGAAGCGTGATCGGAATCGCGCTTTAGCTTCTGGATATTTTTGCAAGACTTGAACAGTCTTCATAATCAAATCGTCAAAGTCCATAGCGTTAGCTTGCTGGAGACGTTTCTCATACATCGTGTAGACATCTGCCACAATCGTTTCAAATTGATTTGTAGCGTGGCTCAAATATTCGTAAGGCGTCTGAAGTTCGTTCTTAGCATTCGAGATAAGATTTTGAAATTGACGAGCTGGATAACGCTTTGAATCAATATTGAGAGTCTCCATAACTCGTGAGATCAGTTTTTGAGAATCTGCTGAGTCGTAAATACTGAAAGTACTGCTGTAACCCAGCCGTTCTACCTCTTGCCGAAGCATTCGAACGCACGACGAGTGAAAGGTGGAGACCCACATAGATTTTGCGATGGGGCCAACGAGTTCAGTGACGCGCTCCTTCATCTCGCCTGCAGCCTTATTGGTAAAGGTAATTGCTAAAATTTCATAAGGTCGAACTTCGCGACCAGCCATGATGTAGGCAATTCGACGAGTAAGAACTCGAGTCTTTCCTGAACCAGCCCCTGCCACTACCAATAACGGCGAACCTTCATGAGCAACGGCCCTCTGCTGCTCGGGGTTGAGGCCCTCGAGCAATGGCTCGGTCATCATCATGGCGGGGAGTCTATTAGGGTTAACCCACACAGAGATAAGGGTGAATTGTGGAACCTATTGACGATGTAGAGATTAAGCGGGTTTTAGTCATTAATGCCCATCCTGATGATTCAGATTTTGGGGCCTCGGGAACAATCGCCCAGTGGGTAAAAAAAGGTATTGAAGTTTCATACGTTCTCTGCACAAATGGCGATCAAGGCGGAGAAGAATCCGGATACACCAAATCAGAAATGCCGGCAATACGCCAGCGTGAACAACGTGCTGCATGTGCAACGCTCGGAATTAGCGATGTCACATTCTTGAATTATGTCGATGGCCATCTCGAACCAACAATTGCTCTTCGTAAAGATATTGTCAGGCAGATTCGTCGCGTACAACCTGACCGTTTGCTCTGCCAATCCCCTGAGCGAAATTGGGAGCGCATAGGCGCAAGCCACCCAGATCACTTGGCTGCGGGTGAAGCAACCATTCAAGCGGTTTATCCTGATGCTCGAAATCCATTTGCATTTACAGAACTTCTTGATGAAGAAGGGCTGCAACCTTGGCGGGTGAAGGAAATATGGATGCAGGGCCATGCGCATCCAGATCACTTCGTCGACATCACAGAAACTTTTCACTACAAGCTTGCAGCCCTGAAAGAACATGCCTCACAGACAGGACATGTCGAAAATCTTGAGGAGATGCTCCGTGAATGGGGTCAGCGCAACGCAGGTTTAGGCGCACTTCCTGAAGGACGCATTGCTGAAGCCTTTAAGATCGTGAATACTAATTAAAGCAAAAGCACAATAATTATTTTGCTTTTGCTTTGACAATCTCGACAGTTTGAATGGGGAAACCATCTCCGGCATACATTGCTTGCGTTCCGCTCATTTGATAGGCACCGACTTCACCAATCTTCTGAAGGAGATCCAAACCTTTTGTGATTTTTCCCCAAATTGTGTAGTTAGGGCCAAGTTGGGTGTCTTGGTAGACCAGAAAGAACTGCGAGCCATTGGTCTTAACGCCTGAATTGGCCATTGCAACAGTTCCTGCTGGATAATTCTTAGCCCCAACTTTCGGAAGATTTTCGTCAATATAACCGCTCCAACCAGTAGGTGAACCGCCACCACTTGCAGTTGGATCGCCACATTGCAGAACAAAAATTCCCTCAGTCGTTAAGCGGTGACAGAGTGATTTGTTGTAGTAGCCAGCGTTAGCCAGGGCTGCAATTGATGTGACGGTAATTGGCGCCTTTGTTCCATACATGGAAATAACGATAGAACCACAATTGGTAGTAAGCGTAAGTTTCTTTGCAAGCTTCTTAGCTGCAACAGTGGGCTGTTTCACCTTTGCCGGAGTATGTCCTTGAGCCTTTGACTTAGCGCATCCTGGAACTGATGTTGGTCGCTCAGCCGATTGTGCTGGGGCTGAGATAAGAGTTGTTGTTGCAACGAGTGTCAGCACAAGAGTTGCTACCTTCAGGGTTTTAGCCATTATCGAGTTCCTATTCCCATTCGATTGTGCCGGGTGGCTTGCTTGTAACATCGAGTACAACGCGATTTACTTCACGAACTTCGTTGGTAATTCGAGTCGAAATCTTTTCAAGAACATCATACGGAATTCGAGACCAATCTGCAGTCATCGCATCTTCACTGGATACTGGGCGAAGGACTATGGGGTGACCATAGGTTCGTCCATCACCTTGAACTCCAACGCTTCGTACATCAGCTAAGAGAACAACTGGGCATTGCCAAATCTCTCGATCAAGGCCTGCAGCTTTTAGCTCTTCACGGGCAATAAGGTCTGCATGGCGCAAAATATCTAAGCGCTCTGCAGTAACTTCGCCGATGATGCGAATGCCAAGTCCTGGACCTGGAAAAGGTTGGCGCCATACGATCTCTTCAGGCAAGCCCAGTTCAAGACCGACCTGGCGCACTTCGTCTTTAAAAAGCGTCCGCAAAGGTTCAACCAATGTGAATTTCAAATCATCAGGTAGTCCACCTACATTATGGTGAGATTTAATATTTGCAGTTCCTGTGCCGCCACCGGATTCCACTACATCAGGATAGAGAGTGCCTTGTACTAAGAATTCAACATCTCCATCAGCTGCAATATCTCGGGCTGCTTTCTCAAAGGATCGAATAAATTCTCGTCCAATAATCTTTCTCTTTGTTTCAGGATCGGTGACTCCTGCAAGAGCGCTCAGAAATTGATCAATGGCATCGACAACGACGAGCTCGATACCGGTCGCTACAACAAAGTCGCGCTGTACTTGCTCAGATTCTCCGCTTCGAAGTAGGCCATGATCTACAAAGACACATGTCAGTTGCTTTCCAACTGCGCGTTGCACAATCGCTGCAGCAACGGCTGAATCAACTCCACCTGATAGTCCACATATGACGCGCTTACTGCCGATTACCAACTTGGCTTTTGCAACTTCATCTTCAACAATATTGTGAGTAGTCCAGCTTGGCTTGCAGCCTGCAATATTGATCAACCAGTTTTGCAGGATTGCTTGGCCGTGTTCTGAGTGAAGGACTTCAGGATGAAATTGAACACCAGCTAACTTTCCTGAGGAATCTTCAAAGGCAGCGATTGGTGTATCGGATGTCGATGCAGTAACGCTAAATCCACATGGGGCTTCAGAGACCGCATCTCCATGGGACATCCAGACAGATTGGTTTGCAGGAAGTCCTGCAAAAATCTTTGAACCTGGTTTTATCTCAAGAGGTGTACGTCCGAATTCTGATTTTCCGGTTTGAGAAACGACACCAGCAAGGGCTGCAGCCATTGTTTGAAAGCCGTAGCAAATTCCAAAAACGGGGATACCCAGAGCGAAGATTGCAGGATCAACTTTCGGTGCGCGTTCTGCATAGACCGATGATGGGCCACCGGAGAGAATGATGGCCTCTGGGTTCTTTGCAACTATTTCGGCTGCAGTAATTGTTGAGGGAACGATTTCAGAATATACGCGCGCTTCACGAACTCGACGAGCAATGAGCTGTGCATATTGTGCTCCAAAATCAACGACTAGGACTCCGTGCTTATCGGCCATGCTGCATAACGATTTCTACGCGTTGGAATGACTTTACATCCGAGTATCCGCAGGTAGCCATTGCGCGACGTAGTGCACCGAAAAGATTCATCGATCCATCTGAGGTATGTGAAGGTCCGATTAGTACTTCTTCAAGTGTTCCCACTGTACCTACATTGACGCGTTTTCCGCGAGGAACATCCGGGTGGTAGGCCTCAGAACCCCAGTGCCAACCGAGCCCTGGTGATTCAACTGATTTAGCAAGAGCAGAACCCATCATGACAGCATCCGCGCCGCATGCGATTGCTTTAGCAATATCTCCAGATTTTCCAATAGAGCCATCGGCGATTACGTGCACATATCGACCGCCTGATTCATCAAGGTATTCACGGCGAGCTGCTGCAACATCTGCAACTGCTGTCGCCATAGGAACTTGAATACCTAATACACGTTGGGTTGTCTGTGCTGCTCCTCCGCCAAAACCAACAAGTACACCAGCTGCGCCAGCGCGCATCAAGTGCAGTGCGCCAGTTGTCGTTGCAACGCCACCTACGATGACTGGAACATCAAGTTCATAAATAAACTTCTTTAAATTAAGCGCCTCATTCTCTGCAGCTACATGCTCAGCTGACACCGTTGTTCCGCGGATTACGAAAATATCAACACCTGCATCAATGACCGCTTTATGAAGTTCGGCAGTGCGCTGCGGAGAAAGAGAGGCTGCGACAGTGACGCCAGCATCACGAATCTGATTGATTCGCTCTTTAATAAGTTCTGGGCGAATAGGTGCGCTATAAATCTCTTGCATACGGCGCGTTGCATGTTTATCTGGCATTGATGCAATTTCACCCAGTGGAATTCGCGGATCGTCGTAGCGAGTCCATAGCCCTTCTAAGTTGAGTACCCCAAGGCCACCTAGCTGACCGATTGCAATTGCAGTTTCTGGCGAAACGACCGAATCCATAGGAGCTGCAAGTAAAGGTAGTTCAAACTTATAGGCATCGATCTGCCATGTAGTCGATACATCTTCAGGCGTTCGAGTACGGCGGCTTGGAACGATTGCTATATCGTCAAATGAATACGCCTGACGGGCGCGCTTTCCGGGAGATATCTCGATTTCCATGGCTATTTCTTCTTGCTGTAGTTAGGTGCATCGGCCACATGGAATACATCGTGTGGGTGGCTCTCTTGTAAGCCAGCTGCAGTAATTTGAATCAAACGTCCTTCAAGGCGCAGGGTTTCGATATCAGGAGCACCCGCATATCCCATTCCGCTTCGCAAGCCCCCAACGAGTTGGTGCACAACATCGGCTACAGGTCCGCGATAGGCAACTTTGCCTTCAATGCCTTCTGGAACGAGTTTATCTTCAGAGAGAACATCATCTTGCATATAACGATCTTTTGAATATGACTTCTTATCACCGCGTGATTGCATCGCACCAAGTGAACCCATTCCGCGATAGGCCTTGTATTTTCGACCATCGATTTCAACGAGTTCCCCCGGAGCTTCTTCACACCCAGCTAGAAGTGAACCAAGCATTACAGAATGCGCTCCGGCAACAATTGCCTTAACAATATCGCCAGAATATTGAAGCCCCCCATCTGCAATAAGTGGAATTCCAGCCTTGTTGCAAGCTTTAGCTGCTTCGATGATTGCAGTTACCTGCGGAACACCGACACCTGCAACAACACGAGTTGTACAAATTGATCCTGGTCCAACGCCAACTTTTACTGCATCGGCACCTGCATTGATCAGCGCCTGAGCACCAGCGCGAGTTGCAACATTTCCGCCGATGATTTCAATGGTAGAAGAAAATTTCTTGATACGCGCGATTGCATCCAGCACTGCGCGGTGGTGGCCATGAGCGGTATCTACGACTACAACATCAACGCCTGCTTCAATTAATTTCTGAGCGCGCGCAAAACCATCGTCCCCAACTCCAACTGCAGCCCCAGCCAAGCCAACGTTTTTGACCAACTTCACATGCGTTACTTGTTCATCAACAGGAAGGTTGCGGTGAATGATTCCGATTCCGCCAGCTTTTGCCATGGCGATCGCCATCGTAGATTCGGTGACTGTATCCATAGCTGAAGAGATGACGGGGACAGCGAGGGTAATATTTCGAGTCAGGCGTGTTGATGTATCTACTTCTGAAGGCACTACATCTGAGGCATCGGGCAACAAGAGCACATCGTCATATGTCAGACCAAGGAGCGCGACCTTTTCAGAATCGATACTCATGTGGGCTCCTTGGGCTTCTAACTGCGAGAGGTCGAAGTCTACCTGTTCAATTACGCGCCCAAAGCCTGCTCAATCTGCTCGCAGGCATGCCCTAGCCCATCAGCTCGAGTAACACTCGTGCAATCAACCTCATCCCATCCTGGGCCTCCAAGGATTACCCGTGGAGCTGGACGAATAGATGGAATTTCTCGCCAAAATTTGGCTTCCGCATTCTGTGACAGTTGAGCCCATAAGAAGATTACAGGAGGGGCAGTGCGAATAACCATTGCTGATAGTGCATCAATAGGCGTGCGAGCTCCCAATACCGAGGATTCAATGTTTCTTTCACAGAGAGCTGCAGCTAAAACGTAGAGCGGTAATGAATGTAACTCTTCTCCCACGGCTGCAAGTAATATGGGGCGGGCGTTCAGTGGTTTTTCTAAAGGAATAATTCGTGAGTTAAAAGTACGTGTAAGAATTTCTGAAAATAAATGTTCGGTTTCAATTCCTTTGTTGGATTTTTCCCATTCCTGACCGATTAAAAAGAGAGTCGGAACTAAGACATCCGACCAAGCGCGTTCAATCCCATATACTTCGATTTCGTGGCTCAAGGTTGTCTCGATGAATTGGCAATCCAGTGCCTTCAGCGCTTTATAGAGTGCATCAACAACATCCTGGCGAACTTTAAACTCTTGAACCATCGCTTTGATATCTGCAACGCCTTTAAACCGTTTAGCTTCTTCTGCCGCATCAGCTGTGGCAACCCCTGAAATAATCAGACGCCGCATCAGGGTCAACTTGGCAAGATCTTTCGGACAGTACCTGCGCCTCTGCCCATCAATATGTTCGGATGGCCCTAAGCCATATCGGCGATCCCAGGTCCGCAAAGTCGCAGGTGCTACCCCTATTCTCCGGGCAACTGCTGCGACGCTGAGCTTCTCTTCGACCTTGGGAGCCATACGCTTATCGTTGCGGTAAGTGGCCCAACTCACCACTCCAAAAACGGACATTTCGAACGTTGAGCAAGATTTGGAGCGAAAGGTGGTTGAACAACTTACGAAACGGTTGTAGAGTCGTAATAGCGGAGACAAAGGAGCAAAAATGGCTGAACTATCTCGACTACCCAAACCCGTAGCAGATCAATGGGAATGGCAGTACGAAGGCACATGCCGATCCATGGACTCTGAAATGTTCTTCCACCCCGATGGAGAAAGAGGTCCACGTAGACGAAATCGTGAAAATGCGGCAAAGGCTGTCTGTGCGTCATGCCCAGTCATCGCAGCATGTCGGGCACACGCGCTCGCCGTCCAGGAACCCTACGGAATCTGGGGAGGCCTTTCAGAAGATGATCGCACATCCATTCTGATCAGCCGTGATATTCCGATTATCTCACACGCTTCATAAAGATTTCTCTTCTCTAAGGAGAAAGAAAAATCCCCCGGACTCTTTCGAGTACGGGGGATTTTTTTATACTTATTTAGTGGCTATTTATATGGCCACCCGTGAACCTAGTGGCCGTGGCCGCCAGGGCCATGTGAATGGCCATGTCCGCTTGAAGAAGGTTCTTCATCTGCCGGACGTTCAAAGACAACAGCTTCTGTTGTAATAAACATTGCAGCGATTGAGGCTGCGTTAGCCAAAGCTGAACGAGTTACCTTCACTGGGTCAATGACGCCATCTTTTGCAAGATCGCCATAGACATCAGTTGCAGCGTTAAAGCCTTCGTGGCTCTTGAGTGCGCGAACCTTTGCAACTACTACGTAGCCTTCAAGTCCCGCATTTTCAGCAATCCAGCGAAGTGGTTCATCGCATGCCTTGCGGACAAGTGCGACTCCAACTGCCTTATCTCCTGTGAAGCCCAAGTTATCGTTAAGAGCATCGGCTGCATGCACAAGGGCAGCGCCTCCACCAATCACGATTCCTTCTTCAACAGCTGCGCGAGTTGCAGAGATAGCATCTTCTAGGCGGTGCTTCTTCTCTTTAAGTTCTACTTCAGTGTGTGCGCCAACTTTAATGACACATACTCCGCCAGCAAGCTTTGCAACACGCTCTTGAAGCTTCTCGCGATCCCAATCAGAATCAGAGGAAGCGATTTCGCTGCGAAGTTCGTTGACGCGACCTGCGACAAGTGCCTTGTCTCCAGAACCATCGACGATAGTTGTTGCATCCTTTGTGATCACGATGCGACGAGCGCGACCGAGATCTTCAAGAGTTGCAGCATCTAGCTTCATACCAACTTCGGCAGAGATAACAGTTCCACCAGTCAAGATTGCAATATCTTGCAACATCGCCTTACGACGATCTCCGAATCCCGGAGCCTTCACTGCAGCTGAGGTAAATACTCCACGCATGCGGTTTACTACCAAGGTCGAAAGAGCTTCTCCTTCAACATCTTCAGCGATGATAAGAAGTGGCTTTCCTGACTGTGAAACCTTCTCAAGAATTGGAAGCAGTTCAGGAAGAGCTGAGATCTTATTTGCAGAAATCAGAACGTAGGCATCATCAAGAACTGACTCCATACGATCTTGATCTGTGACGAAGTATGGAGATATGTAACCCTTATCGAATTGCATGCCTTCAGCGAACTCGAGCTCAAGAGCTGTCGTTGATGCTTCCTCTACGGTGATAACGCCATCTTTGCCGACCTTATCCATTGCTTCTGCAATGAGGTCACCGATTGCGCGATCCTGTGCTGAAATCGTTGCAACATCTGCGATCTGCGCCTTGTCTTTTACGACAGTTGCATTTTCGCGAAGACGTGCTGAGACAGCCTCAACAGCTGCTTCGATACCAATTTTAAGATCCATTGGCTGTGCGCC